>Ga0065720_1019422_pt1 | contig 26245 bp, 16 predicted proteins | sample Thericmetagenome_FD_59107 | JGI IMG/M metagenome (GOLD analysis project Ga0065720, IMG submission 59107) | Thermophilic microbial communities from the Joint Bioenergy Institute, California, USA of rice/straw/compost enrichment - eDNA_2 v2... | ecosystem: Engineered > Solid waste > Grass >... | reverse complement strand
CCATAAAAGCACCACATCCATCTTTGAGTCCATGTGCCTGTTTATTAGATGAAATGAATGTAGTAGAAAATTAGAATCTCAACAGCCTTCAACTCCTTGACCATACCTTTCTTGAAGACTAACTTGTACTGAAAGGACTTTAATATATCCTCCTCCCGGTCAAGTAAATCGAAGAGGGAAAATTCCATGAAGATCTACAATAAGTCCACGAACGATTATATAATCATGAGAGAATATTCTTACAGATAGAGATTTATGACCATCCTAGGCAAAACCGTTCTCACCTTCAAAAAATGAATGAAATAAAATCAACGAAACCTTTACTAGTTTGTATCATATTTTTCAATTGGTTAGTTTCAAACTGGATTCAATGAGGTTTCTCAGAAAATCTAATACTTAGAGTTCAAAAAAATTAGATAGAATTCCTTTTGCTGTGACTTGTAATAAGAGCATTATAAAGTATTTACACTTCATCTAACGATTGTGATTCTTCAATAATCTGTCCTTTACTTAAAGTAAAGGAAAAATTGAATCTTTGCCATTTTAGTATTCATAAATTTTCTTGCAGTAAACTGCTTATCAAGTAAACCTATGTCCTTTTATCCAATTTACCTTGTGTTGGGTTAGAAGCCATAAACAATCCTGGCTTCTCACCGTTTATCTGAATTCCAGATTGACCAGTTCTGAATGTGATTTGGTTGAATTAGAAAATCTGCTATATCACGAAACGAGTAACATATCTTTCTATAAGAAATTCTAGAATCCATAAATTGCACAGGACTTCAAAGGAGTTAAGGACCTTGTTGACACTCAATTAAGGTCTTTGACTGGCATGAAGGCTAAACAAAGTGTTCACAGTAAAGAAACTCTATATGATTCTTTATCCCTTCCATATATCAAGGAAGTATAGAGGTAATCAGGTTTGTAGATTGTATGGTTGCTGGTTCAAAAAAAGTTATACGAAATCTAGAGCCTAGTCCTCTCAATAAACTAAACATAAAAACTTCTTCAGAGGTAAGATTAGCCTCTTAAGATATTAGATCAGGGCTCACAACAATCTGGGAAGCACCATTTAAGTCAAATCTATCTATATGAGTCACAGAAAACATATGAAAAATTCATTAGTTCTATCACTTAAGCTAATTTAGAAATACTCTCTCACTAAGTAGCATGACTTTAAGCAATTTGAGCTCAATGGCATTGGTTGCTCAAGATAATTATCAAGAGGTTCAATTTGCTATAAATTTCAGTAAGCTGGTACTTCTGATTTGATTCAAAAAACCAATTATATAGCTTTGACCTTCAGGACTCTTGTGGGTCTATCCTTCACGACAAATAACTCTGCTTTTGTAGAGGAGGTATTGCAACAGCATCCCTATTCATCAGATTAAGTGATCATTATCTGATTTAACATAATAAATGTTTTGAGGTGAAACTCACACTCACACATAAACTCTTCAAACTCTAAATAAACTCTAGAAGTTTCGAAATAAGACCTTCTCTCTTCAAGTTTAGAACCTTATGAATGAGTCTTAGAATAATAGAATAGAAAATAATTGCATGAATTCATTTTAAATAAAAAAATGCCATGTGGTTGGATCATTCATGCATTGGCTTCTTGCAATAGAGAGAATGCTTAGGAAGGCTACAATCTGTCAACTCTGCACAGGTTTTTGATTACTTAAAACTTTACTGTCATTTGGAGACTTGACTTCAATGGCTTATTTAGTTAATTTAATGTGCTGGTGTAATTCAATTATGATTATCAAATGAACCAGTATTCAATCCAATTGTGTTTATAATAAGTTACTAGTTTATTTTCCCCTTCAACTTATATCAACACAGATTCTATTCTATAGTAAATTAAGAATTTATCACAAAGTTAGACCATTTCCAGCTATGAACATATCAAAAAACAATCGCATCGAGTGGTTCCACAACCGAATCTCTAGTCTCCTCATTACTGATGAACTCCCTAATTGCCTACATTATAGCATTCATTTCATTTCACTTTTCCAAACAATTATCATTTTTACTTGTGGCAATTTTTCCCTAAGCGAATTATCAACAGAAGGCTTTGACTCTCTCCTCTCTGGATTCAGGGGTGCTGCATCCCCTGGATCCATCTACACAGATCTTCAAATAAAGCATTTGCTACCAACCATCTTGCTGCTAAGCATTTACTATATCATCATCTGCTTCCTATTGCTAGGTGGGACTGCAATACTTACTGGCAAAAGACTCCCGGAAAACCAGGCCAAAATTTTGTGGATCCTCGCTCTACTTCATTGTGAGGTATTTTCTTTTGTCATCAACTTTATACTTGGAAATTTTTTATATACATGCCTCCAAACATACAATTTACAAACTGGCGCCTTCATAGTACTGATCTGCTTGCTCATAATTAACAATTTACTGGGATTGCTGTTTGCTAACTTCACAATCAATCCCTTCATCTCGACTCAACCATTTACAACCAAGAGCAGTATTAATCAAGTGCTAGATTTCATCACCAAGAACCTAATGTGTTTTATCTTTGTCCTCCAAGACTATACTTGCAAATGGAAGGTCATCTCTATAATAGGTATGATCTCTGGCTTGATAAGGAGTGGAATTTTATACTCGAATTTCCTTTATTATAATCTATTAGACTTGCAATTCAAGTTCTTCAGTTCCACCTTTACCTTCTTGATGTCACTCTTCCTACTAATTTCTAGTCTAGATATTAATCATTCCATCAATTTGATCTACTATCAGATCATTTTGTACCCTATTATCTGGAAATTGTCAGCAGAAGGGCTTAGACTCAGGCTTAAATCTTGTATTATAGGCCCTAAGGAGAAATTTCTAAACAAGAATCACGATTTTGGAAAAAGAATTATGGCCTCAGATATGATTTTGAATTTTGCTAAAAATGTCCATAAAAATGACGAAGATTCAATCTATGTGATAAATCTGATCCAAGAGCATGCAAGTACATGCGCCTCTTTTAACTGCCCTTGTCACAGTTCTCTAGGAGATGGACAGGGCTTCATGGCACAATTTGAACTGAAAAATCTGAGCACAGTTCTTGTAGATGCTGTTCTTATGTCCATACTGACTCAAGCTTCTAAACATTTAAAATCAACAGAAGTCACCATATCTCTTGCATATCTTCAACTAAAATACCTTAATTCAAGCCCAGTCGCTCTAGCTACATTGAAGTCTCTTTCACTCTCAAATAATATCCTGAATCATATCATAGCAAAAAGACTTAAAGAAATGATTCACGAGAAATTGCTGAAAGAGTATGAAAGCTCAAATTCCAACAAGCTTAATATTCGTGACTTCATGAACTATCAGACCAAATTCAACGATCTTATCAATCAGATGACTGAAATATCTAAATCTCATGTTGAATTTTGGCAAATTTTCGAAAAGCCTGACTACCGTATTAACGAAATCTTAGCACTTAGTCAGAAGATAGACCGTAGAATAGAAATGCTAGAAAGAGATTGGAGAGTATTTGATCAAGCATTTTTTAACTCTTATCGCATATACCCGAAATATGCCTTTTTCCTTGCAGCCATCAAGAATGCTCCCAGCTCAGCTGAAAAGCTTCTTCAAAACTATCGAAGAAAATTAGCTACTATTACCGACGAAAAATCAATAGAATTTACTGAGTCTGCCTTTCATGATAAAGCTAACATTGTGTGCCATATCTCACTTGGAAAAACCAATGCTGGTACTATCTTGGAAATCTCTTCAAATATATCAACTCTGGGCTGGAATTCTAATTTTCTTATAGGAAAACATATCTCCCTCCTCTTGCCACCGATGATTCAGAACAACTTCCGAACTTTAGTTCAGGACTTCTTTGAGAATCAAACCACAGGCAAATACCTGGATACTCCCTTCATGTGTTTCCTCAGGAATGTAGAGGGATATATCATTCTCTCAGAAGGGTATATTGCAATTAATCCTTATTTTGGTGAAGAAATGACCCTTATTATTATTTTCAAAGTCAAGCAGACCACTACTGAGTATATCCTCTTGAAAAATACTCATATCATCGATTCAATGTCTCCAAAAATTGCTCAAACCCTTAAAGTTACTCCTAATAAGAATATCCAGATGTCTGATATTTGTCCTCAATATTCATCTCAAGTAAAACGGCAACATACCAAGAACCTCAAACTCAATTCTGACTGTGGTTCAGCTTCAGGTTCAATCAATACTTCCCCAGAAAGCTTGGGCACTAATCAATGTCCCTGTCTAATAAGATTTTTACCAGTTGGATCCAAAAATAAAAAGGCAATTTCCCACTTCTACCTCTATAATACACATGAGTTCAAGCTACTCGATTTAAATATTACAGTGCTTGAACTCATGCCTTACTTCACTTCCAAGACACGAGAATCAAAGCTTACATCAATATTCGGAAGCCAGAGAAATTACTTACCCAAGGAAGATGAAACCCAAGAATATGTTAATTCAAATGAAATTGAGGAAAATATGAATAACCATCGATTCAGAGAGCCAATGAGCCCATCAGGCAGTGCAAACATCTATCAGGGCTTCCAAGTAGATGATGTGTTAGCCAGAAGCTCGGAGTTTAATGCTGATCAAATGCCTAAATTGAGGAATTCAAGCAAGATAGCCCAAAATATTCCTGAAGCTTCTGAACATGATGAATCAGAGGTACCCACCCCCTCTTTATCTTCAACAGATCATGTTGAAGTAAAAATGAGAGAAAGAATTGAGCCCTCACACTCTATCCCATCCTCAACCAGATCAGCCAATTATAAACAAATAGAGGAATCAATTCATGCTCTTCCTAAACAAAAATCTACTCTTGTCCTCAGTGCACTTGCGCTCTGGACTTTTTTGATTACCTGTGGGCTTTTGATTAGCTATTTCATCTACTCAAACAATAATTTCTCCTTGATTGAAAGCAATATGACTGCAATGGCGTTGGCTACTGGGCAGCTAACCAGAGTCCTTCAAGAGTATAGATATGCAATGCTATATTCCTTATTTGATACAGGACTCTATGAGAGGAATAGATTTGCCCCCGTAGATTGGTATTCACCCACAATTCGCAGATTTGCTTACAATATTGCTAATGTTCTTCAAGAGAAGTCAAGCGATTTCTTGCAAGCTATTAGTCCTTTGGGGGATGATCTGAAGAAGAGGATATTCAAGGCAGATATTCCTGTAGTGGATAAGTATGATAGATCTAAAACTCACTATGTGGATTTGTTTACATTGACTACTGAAGTTGTGATCGCGGGAAAGACCTATGTGCATGGAAATATCTCAGTCACAAATCCAGATTTAAACTTCGTAGTGGAAAATGCTGTCGGCGGTCTACTTACAAAGCTTGAAACTATGGGAGATCTTTTAAAAGAAGATTGTGAAAATAAAATGAATGAAATCGTATCAAGAAATGTTACCAATCTGGCAATTATTTTATCCTTAGGGATTTTTATTATAATCTTATTCTTAGCCAGAGAAAGAGTATTTGTTCAGCAGAAAGACAACTTCCTAAACGTCATGTCAATGATTGACGAAAGGTCGATCCAAAAAAATCTCGAAATAGTAACAAGCTCATTACCTTTGCTTAGCGAAAACTCTCAGAACTCTTATAAGCTTATGGAAAAATATCAAAATCTCTATAACGAAAATACCAAATCCTTGGCTAAGCAGATTAAAGGAAACAAAACGATGAACATGAAGAGGCTACTGAATCTTAAAGGAGTTGGCTTAGACTTGCTTGTCAATTTGGGACTTTTCTTGTTGTTCACTTTGCTTCTTTTATCAGGTTTCTTTGCCCTACAAATTGCCTTCACTATTGGAGGGAAAAAAGATGAGCTTTTAAGTTATTTTCAGCGTCAATATGATACTGGCTATGGATATTATGAACTGAGACTTATTACTATGAGTCTCTATGCCTATATCAAGGATAATGGTACTAGTACTATCAGAAATGAACCTATCTCTACTGAATGGGAAAGACTTTACGACAGGGCTGTGAATTATCAGAACTATCTCGCAAAATTGATCCCTTATTATAGGAATGAAACAGTTAGAGACCTCATCAATGGTGATCTTTGTCTTCAAAACCTATCTGGGACTACCACAACTGCATCAAGTATTGCTAGTTGTAGAACAAAAATGGAAGGTATGACTACTAAGGGACTGATTGGAATCAATAGCTATCTTCTCAGTGGTATTAGAGGAGTTAAAGACCTCTTTGATAATTCTCCCAGGACTAGGGATGATATGATTCAAGCTCTCAATTACACACAATTCCAGAAAACTGAGCTTCAAGATACTAATTTCTTCGTTGCTGGATATGACAGGCTAATAGAAGCCCAAATTCTTGAGACTAATCAAAGGGAAAATGAGATTCAGATACTGATTCTAAGTATTATTATCGCTTTCTTAGTTGTAGATGCAATATTTGGAGTTTTATTATGGAGAAAGATATCGAATAATCTCAAGTCCCAAAGGATCACATGGACGAAGCTTATCAGAAGAATTCCTTTTACAGTCATCTTGAACAGCAAAATATTGAAGAGTTATATTAGAAGACATAGCAAAATCTTTTGTGAATGATGTGCCGGCCATAAAAATTGTTTTGAATATTTTTCTCCTCTTGGTGTAGTATTATCATATTATACTGTCATTATTCAAATACTTTATGTATCTATGCATTCCTTGACAAAAGTCTAGTGTAAAACATAATTTGTTACAACGCTATATACAAACAGTAGTAGTAGTAAATCATTCTGGCTTATCCAGAACCTTTTGAATTTGCAAAAAGCACAGTAATACAGCCTTAACTAACCCCTCCCTTGAATATTCTATTATGTGATGTCATTCTGTGATCTATGAAAGCCTTTGTTATTTTCCATGCCATTTTCAATGTCAGACAGATTATCTACTTTTGCAATAGCAGCTCTTTCCATGAATCCTTAGTTGTACTCTAAGGACATCATGCTCAAGAGATTGAAATTGAAATAATGGGATCTATAACATTAGCTTCACATAATAATTTGGGTACTTCCCAAAAGACTCCAGAGTTTTTATAGGTATAATTACCCCAGAACCTTCAGGTACGTTCACCATATTGAAACTGTGCTTTGTAGATGATGCAAATTGCCCTTAGACTATTGTTCCATTTTATGAGAATTATTATAAACTACTTGGAGACTGCCATTTAAGGCCCTTTTTTAAATTATTGCTAATTTTATTGATCAGCCCTTTGGATAGTTTCTGATTTTGTGTTTCACTCAGTTTAAAAACTATATCTTTCTAAGTTATTATTCTCAAGCATAAGAAAATAAAATGTGGAATAAGGTTGTTATCATCTGAACCCGAACCTCTAATTTTATCGATAACTTGTCAGAGGGGCTAGAAAGATAGACCAGTTTGAAAATCTGATTTTTTGGTAAAAATCTGATTTTGTTAAATCAGATATTTTTCTGATTATTTATAAGACTGTTTTTCAACGATATTTTTACGAGAACAGCCCTTCCAATCTAGATGAAAGGGATTACTCCTTTGATATTGATCGATAATAGCTTGGATCCTTCAAGGCTTTACTTGAGAACCAAGTCGTGTTGCGAGTAAGCTCCTTTTTTGATATTCGGGTCAGACCATATCAAGAAATTTTAAATCTGCATCGGGAGAGGAAAGCGAGGTCAGAACTGGTTTTTGCTAATTTACTGTATGAGAATTGAGCAAAGACTAAGTAGGAACTTTTTTTTGAAACATTTTTAAAAAACAAAAGGAAATAACGTTATGCTTCTTTCAGGAAACATATTCAAACTCTATAACAACTTTTATAAAATCTATTGGGAAGCTTCTTGGGTGTGGGCTTTTTCCTCTGGTTTAGTTTCTTCTTTTGATTCAGGTTTAGGACTTTTCATCAGTTTTGGAAGACTCTTCTTCTTTTGGTTGTAATTCTGCACAGAAGGGGCAGTCCTTTTCCTTCTCAGCAGGGAAAAGGACCGATTCAAAGGTAGTCACATAGAAAATAATTCTAAAATATTGCTAACAAAATGATGTTTCTTACCTCTTAGGGTCTTTGATGGACTCATCATTAAATATATAATTTATCATGAGACTGGTCATCAAATTGGAGCATGTGCTGCACAAGTAAACATTCGACTGTCCTGTAGGATTATTATCCTTAGGAATAAATTCTATGCTCTCATAAGAGAGGATCTTGCTTGGGTGAAGCTTTTCAACAAGGTCAGACTGAAGACCATCTGTAACACATCTATAGCAAGGTCCACCATTAGGTCTAAAAAGATCAACAGTTAGACTTCCTGCAAAAGTTCCTCCCATAATCATAGGAATCTTGAGTGCAAGGCAGAGGGCCTGAACAGCCACATCAAAATACTCACCTAAAGAATCAGATCTTATTCCTTATACTTGATACCATAGTCAATCATTCCAAATACTATTGTTGATTCCTTAGCCAATTCTACAATTTTGCTCCAATTTTTCACGGCATCGATGTTATGTGCTTCAATAATAGTCCCTCCAACATTGTGGAATTCTAAGTTCTTTTTTCCTTGCTCAGCTTTGCTTTTGCCAACATCATCTCTGATTTTCATTAAAAATTTACTAAGAACTCTTTACTTAGAGAACAATACTTGTCTGTTCAAGTTGTGGATGTCGACTACGTCATAATCAACCAAGATGACCTTCTTAACACCTAATCTGACAAGGTTTAAAGCAACACAGCTTCCCAATCCACCTGTTCCAAGACATAAAGCAACCTTATTGTCAGAATTTATTTTAGAAATGTACCTGGGATCCTACTTTGCTTTGGTCCCAACCTTCTATTCTCATTTGTCTGTCAAAAACCTTAGCAGTATCTACCTTATCCATGTTGAAAGTTGTCAAATAAATTTATTGATTATACTCAGAATTGAACCAAATTACCAAGTAAGCTATACAGGTGTTATTTGAACTATACCTTATTGTATGCAATTAATTTTTTCTTCTTGTCAGTAGCAAATTTATTCAAGACAATGGTCCTTAAGACCGTTTCTTTAAAAGATAGTTGTGAAGAAAACTCAAAAAGGTTTACAAACCTTATAAGTTACAAAATTTACTGGAGGAAAAGAATAAAAATACATTTCGTAAGCGGCCAAGAGACTCTTATAGAGTCTAGTTCTTTTTACATAACTTAGAAAAAATGATTAAGACTTAGGGGTACTTTTAGAGTCAGTCGTTTCAGAAGTGATCGAAGCAGATTTCCCTTTCTTATTAAAAATCATGCTCCCGATCCCCGAGGGAGGGTTCTGGTTATTAGTACAAGAATATTTAGAAGGATCAAATTTGTTATTATTCTTCTTCATAAAGCTCAGGGCTCTTGTAAAGTGCTTTGGATCTCCCAGTCCTACTAACGTAACTGTACTACTCTGGCTTCTTCTGTGTGACTTAAATATCACAGCTTCAGTCTGATCTACTTCTACAGACTGAAAGTATCTGGCATGGCTGCTCTTAGTTGTACCAGGAGTTTCAGGATCAATTAGTCTCTCCTCTATTGGTTCTCGTGCTGTCTCGTTAGGGACTTCATAGTCATCCATTGTCATAAGATTTGTCAGTAATCTTGACGAGAACTTGTCATCTATTCCCTGAGGCACAATTTTCTGGCTAATCATGTATTCAACAACCTGCTCAGGAATTTCTTCAAGCACATGCTTGGCTAATAGATCAGGATTGTTCTCATACTCTAGAAAAGGAACAAACTGAACCAGATCTCTCTCGGCTTCACGACCTTCATCGTTAATGAGGCCGTCATCTCCATCCAGAATTTTCATTCTTGTGAAGTCTTCATTTCCCACTCCTACAATAATTACAGAAAGAGGGAGATAACAGCTTTCAATAATTGCATTGATAGAATCTTGCATATCATGGCACTTTCCATCAGTCAAAATCAGAAGAATGGTATATTCTTCACTTCCTGCATCTTTATTTTTCTTGGCAATTCTCATTGCCTGTCTCAATATTGGCTCAAAATAAGTCGGAGAGGCCAGCTCTATATACTCAAAGCACTTTTTATATGTTTCCATGATTCCTTCAATGCCCTCAACCCAAGGATTTTTTGGGTCTCCAGTTAATGGGAAACATTGTGAGGTTAGCTTGGTACTGAAATTTGGAAAACTAGTGATTCCTCCAAAACCGAACATCAAGACCCTCTTATCGGTGTCATAATTCAACAAAATGTCACAAACGCCTTTTATAGCCTTTTGATATTCATTATAAGATCCATCTTTATGATGGGCATGAAGTGAATCATGACTGGAAGGGTCTCCATTCGAGCTGGTAAAATCTATTCCTATCATCAGATTTAACTGTAATCCCGACCTAAGATAATCAAGAAAATGAGGCTTCTCTACAAGTTCAATATCTTCAATGTGCAAAACGCCTTGCTTCTTATTACTCTTGGGATGTATTAAATCAAGGATTAGTTCGCTGTTTTGGTGCTGAGTTAGCTGTTCAAGGGTGAAATAGCACTCTCCAACGGTGCTATATGTCTTCCCAGAACACCGAATAACTTCAACTTTAATTGGTCTATCACTTTCTCCATTACACATTTTTTGCGTTTTCATACTCACTCGGCGCCATCGTGGTGCGTCAGTTTTACTTTTTTTTTCGCTTTGATATATAATGTTGTATTCTGTGTCTGCTATACGCCTGTAAAGGCGTAAAGCAACTTCTGGTAGACCTTTAGAAAATAAGCCCTTATGTAGCTTGAGTTCTTCGGCTCGGAAGGTTAAATTTGATAAATGTGAGGTATAATTCACCTTCTCTACTCTAACTATTAGCTTTCCAATGAGCTCAACTTTGTTGTGTGGTTTAGTTGTTAATTCGTAGGTGACTGTTTGGTTTCTAGCACCTACAATCTCCCCGAGGGTCGTAATAATTTCTCCTAAAACAACTTGCTTAACTTCGGACTTGCTGACTTCGACAACTTCGAATTTGAGGATTTGCTTGACAGAGAAAAAGTAGTCTACAATAAGAGATGTCATAAAGTTAGGATTGACATTTTGCTTTATGACCTCGGTCTCAGAGTCAAATTCATATTGGCCATTTTTTTCAGTATAGAGCTTAACCTGGATATTTGGAGAATGTCTTTTGATCTCTCTGCATGAGACAAATAGTTCGACATGCTCCCTCTCATCTGGGTAAAAGGAATTTAGGTGATTCTTGCTGCTATTATTGGACTTGTCCATCAGTAAATAATTTAATATTCTCTCATTTTGTACATCAAAATGAATCAGAATAAAACAGAGAGAAAATAATTCAAAATACCTCTAAACAGATGTTTCGCAATCTAAAAAGCAATGGCTTCATGAAATCATATTGTTCTTGATGCAGGATTCCCTTCAAAATTCTTGAATAAAATCGGAACTTGTTGAATCCTACTAAAGGCTTTATTAATTCAATATCTCATTTATTGAGTTTTAATACAATGAAAACCATCCTCTTTGTCCTTCTTCAGTCAGCCCTTATCTTGTCTTGCTTTGCAGACAGACTGAACCCTGTCAACCCTAACTTCAATTACCCTGAAACTAACAAGGTCAATAAGGCTCTTGCAAGTAATTTTGAATTATGAATATATTCATCTATCCATAGATATCCCATACAAGGGTGACATCTGGGACGGATATATCACTGTTAACAATTCCACACAATCAAAGCTCTTCTATATCCTCTATCCTGCCGAGGCCAGAACACCGCTGCCACCGTCAATAATACTGCTCCTCTTATCCTATGGCTCCAAGGAGGTCCTGGATGCTCTGATGGTGCTGGAAACTACCTCGAAATTGGTCCCTACACCGTCCTTAACCAAAGTGGAAGATTAGTCCCCACTCAACAGGCTGTTACATGGAATGACAAGTACAACCTTCTCTTCGTTGATAGCCCTGTCGGTGTTGGATATTCTGTCGCTGGTGATGAACAACCAAACAACGCTATGGATACCGCCAGATACCTCCAAATCTTCCTTATCAGATTCTTCCAACTTTATCCCAGCTTGGCCAAGAACGATTTCTACATCTTCGGTGAAAGTTTTGCTGGCCATTATATTCCTGCTCTCGCCACCATCATTGTCTCTAACTCCACCAACAACAAGATCAACATCAAGGGTAATATCATTTTTAAATATCCTTATCCTTATTAGGTATTGGTGTCGGTGATGGCTGGACTGACCCCTACACTCAAGTCGGAAGCTTCGCTGACTACTGCTTCTCTGTTGGATTGCTCGATGTTCACCAAAGAGACTTGATCAAGAACTTGGAAACTGAAGCCCAAACTGCCATTAACAATGGAGAATACGTCAAGGGTGCCAAATTATTCGATGTCATTACCGAAAACATCACTGACCTTAACTCCAATGTCGATATCTACAACTTCGAAATCTACGATCTCTCTGAGAACTGTACCTTTATCTTGACTTTTGAATAATTTCTTAGTCCCCTACGATGATTGGCTCGAACTCTCCAGTGTCAAGGCTGCTTACGGTGTTGACCCCAACGTCACTTATCAAGACTGCGTTGATAGCACTTATGATGCCTTCCTTTATGATATTGGTTACAGCTATGCCCAAAACTACACCTGGCTCCTTAGCCAAACCATTATCCCTAACTTCAAGATCTTGTTGTACAGCGGACAAAACGACATCATCTGTAACACACTTGGATCTGAAAGATGGATTGCCAAGTTGAAGTGGAGTGGTATCCCCTACTTCGAGACTGCCACAAGAGTCCCCTTGAAAGACAGCAACCAGAACATTGTTGGCTTCTATAAGAATTACCAAAGATTATCCTTCGCTATCATCTATGATGCTGGCCACATGCTCCCTTGGGACCAACCAGTTGGCGCAAGAGTCATGCTTAAACAATTCATCGGCATTTAAATTGAAAAAATTCATGGTATAAACTTTCATATAAGAAAGTATGAATATAATAAAGAATAAACCTTTTGAACAAACATAATTTGGTAATTAGGCTCATAAGCTGTTTTCTTTTTAACTTTGGTAGAGGAGTTTAATATGCAGGTTCGAATTTACGCTATCTTCTAATTTAATTGAGAATCGATTAGTCGGTCTAAACTTTAAGGAAAGAAATAGATTTTTGCCTGAAAATAATGACAACATAAAAATCCATATAGATATAAAGATGCACAAGATTTAGCTAATCCTGATCTTCGTTAGGATTAAACAATTTTAGTTGTAGTTTTTTGTTGAAGTAAAGAAATTTTCAACAAGAAGATCAAAGAAGAAATGCCAAAAATTTTGTACAGCAGACGAGAGTTAAATAATGAACCATAACAAACACAAAAAGAAAAAGAGATATATTTATTGAAATTGAACCAATCCAAAATCAGCTTTTCAAAAAAGATTCATTTGGAAGTGGTTCTTGTAGCTTCCAAATATAATCTCTTGTATCACTTCCTTCAGTTCATATTCTGTGTATGTAGGTCCATTATACCATTTGAATTTCTTTATTTGCTCGATAGTAGGCCTGCTGTGAGGAGCTTCTTTAGTCATTGCATTAAACAAGTCTCTAAAGTCTTTATCGAAGAAACTTGGGTCCTTTCTTTGCATTTTACAATGAAAGTCCCAGAATTTATCATTATTCTTCTGAAGTAAGGTATACAAATTTACTCCGTTATGGCTGACTTCCTCGGCTTGTGGGATCTTTCCACCTGATTTCATGAGGAAGAGTATGATTCCAGCCGAGAACACATCTGCAGCTTCAGGAATCACGCATTTCTTCATTATTAACTCAGGTGCTCTCTCATATTTTGTACCTTTAGCCATAATTTTTTGATCGCCTTGCTGAAACGAAGTATCGTAATCAGCAATCTTAAGCAAAAAGTCATCTCCAATTAAGAGATTTTCAGGTTTTAGATCAAGATGAGCAATATTATTTTGATGTAAGTACTCCAATCCTTCAATCAATTGTTTGAAGTAAGTTCTAATCAGCTTGTCGTCAAAATGCTGATTGTGGTTCTTGATGAAGTGGAAGAAGTTACCATGAGGGGCATAATCCATTAAAATATATGAGACCCTACACCATTGGCCATCAATTTGAAATTCCTGATTATCTTCACTATGTACCCCTGAAATAATGTGAGGATGCTTAATACCCATAAAACGCACTTCATTCTGATAGAAAGGGGAGATCTTTCCATTCACATGTGGGAAAATCTTCATTGCATAGGACCTTTGGTTGATTAATGAGGTAACGAGGTAGATAGGGAACTTTGTCTTGCTTAACTGATATTCGATTGCTAGATTCTGATAAAATGGGGTCGGGACCTCATCATCTATTGAGGTGCTTGAGGCGGAACTGGAAGTCAATATAGATGACTCGCTGATCATGAGCTGATCTGAATTTCTGAATTTTTTTATATTATTGTATAATTAAAAACAACTCCCTATTTATACAATGTTTGAAAATCCGAAGGCCGTATTTAATCACTATTCTACCATAATACGAATCAACTAATTAAGAAATCCTATAAAGTTCTTCTGCATTGGTTTGGCCCATCCTTAAGTTTATCATCGGGCTTTTCAGAGCCTTCGAAGATTCAAAGTTACTAGCCAAGTTTTTTAAGAATACTGGAAATAATGAAAATGCGTTAAAACCATTACAAAATTAAAAACCCGCATCCAACGTACTGCGTTCAAGCTTTATCTTGCTTCATGTTTAGTCTTTCGAATGTTCTAGTAATCTAACCAGAGGGAGAATTCCACCAATCGGATGGGTGTTTAATTTTTTTCTAACCTACACATATATTTTCCACATCATACGAAGAAATTCGGACTCATCTAATCTGAGTCACCAGTACCTGATTAATACTTACGGTTAGTTGGTAACCGATCGTTCAGGCCTTGATTCCTGAATTAAACCTAGTCAGAATTATATTAAATTTAATTATTAAAACACGTCAGCAAGCCGACTAAAAGAAGTCTAGCTCGAGGAAAGAGAGGACATCGGAAAAAACCTCGCTGAGCAGAGGTATCCTGAGACCAAGTATTTCCAGAAAATTGATTTACGAAATTAATTTCCAAGGCCTACGAGTATCAATTACTGAAATTGAGAAACAGAATCAGAAAATATCTCCGAAAATAACTATTAAAAATTTCAACTAAATCTAAACTGGTCGACCGTCTAAGTAACCACTAATCCATAAAAACTCTAGCACTGTAATTTAAGGCGAGATTCGAATTTCCTTAAGAGGGACTAAAGATTCAGCTAACAAATACTCGGTTTTTTATGCATGTTTACTTGAAGTACTTAACAGTTCTAGCAGTCAGACCATCAACAACATCTTCATCTTCATTTAACTTAGTCCAATATTCTTCAACCTTCTTTCTGTCTTCCTCCTTAGAAGGATCTAACTTGATCCACTTGTGATACTCATAGGAATCCAAGTCCTTGATTTCCTTGGGAATGTCAGTACCTCTCCAGACCCAAACACCTCTAACTTCGAGGTTGGGTTCATCTCCATAAACTCCATGGACAGCGAAAGCATACTTTCTGAAGTGCTATAGTCTTTGGAGGAATCCGTTCATGAGGTTGCTGGTCAAGAAGAGGACCTTACCTTCACCTTCAGCCTTCTCATAAAGAACGTTCCAGATGGAATATCCATTGGGATCAAAGTTCTTCCAGAAGAAGTCCATGGCCTCCTTCTTGTCCTTGGCATTAACGAATAAGGTCTTGAAGTCGAAGAGATTGAAGGTAGAGGGAGGGAGAAGGTCAAGTGGGTTCTTTTCTTGTGTAGCGGCAGGCTTTTCTTCAGCTTCTTCTTGCTTTTTGGCAGGCTTTTCTTCCTTCTTAGCGGGCTTCTCTTCCTTCTTCTTGTCAGCTCCCTTAGCAGGCTTTTCTTCTTTCTTTTCTTCTTCTTGGCCGGGTTCAACAGTGAAGAAGTGCAAGGGTTGTTGGCAGAGAATGAGCTTTCCAAAGACCTAGCCAAAATAAGATATTATTATACAACTTTACTTTCTTCCAGTTGTCTTCGGAGGCGATTCCTTGGAACCACTTAGTGACATTTGGAATGGACTTTCTGTAGTTTTCGTCCCAAGTCCATTGGAAGCAAGCAACCAAAGAGGTGGCAATGGCAATATCAGCAATAGTGATGCTGTCACCAACAAGGTATTTTCCGCAGTTCTTGCAGTGATTGTCCAAGACTCTAAGGTATTTCTTGATATCATTATGGGCCTTGTCGAAAGATTCCTTGACACATGGGATCCAGCCATAGTAAGGAAGCAAGTAAGCTTCAACTGCAGGCTCAAGATTAAGACCAGACCAGTCAACCCATTGGTCTACGAGGGCTTGATGGTAAGGATTGGAACCGTAGAGCTTTCCAGACTTATCAAGTCTAGCGATGTATCTGATGATGGCTCCAGATTCGTAAATTGGGCCATCGGGGGTTTCAAGGGCAGGGATTCTTCCGTTAGGGTTGATCTTACTAAGGAATTCCTTCTTGTCGGCTTCAGGAGACTCTAGAGATGGAATTAGGAACCAAGTAGATAATTTTACTTTGGAAAGAGAATTCTCTAAGGGTAATTTCAGCTCCAGCGTAGAGAGCAGCTAATTCAGCTCTTCTAGTGTGGGTGTTAGATGGTGTTCCCCAAAGTTTCTAACCAGAATGAGAAGACGGGAAAAAGTCTTACCATAAGATATGAATATTTTTAATCAAATAAGCAATTAATTCTGTGAGGAATTTGGCCTTTTATGCATCCAGGCCCCAATTGCCATCTAAAATTCACTGATGCTTCTGTTATAATAGTAGAATAGGTGCTCAAGCCATCCTGAGTTCTATAGTTCCTTATTTAACTTATAATGATTTATAATGTCTTGACAATAGCTTGTATATTAATAGTGAATGAAACATGAGAAATTTCTTTCAATTGGATGTCGAGATAAGACATAATATGCTTAGATATAATATGAAAAGTACAAGGAAAAATAAATAATCAATAAATATATTATAAACTTGGCTGCTTATACAGAGTCATAGAAGTTGGGGTGAAGTTCCAACATTCTCTCCTTATAGTCTCCATTATCAGTCACGATAACAAGAGCCTTTTCTTGGGTAATAAGTCTCTGAATAATAGAATGGACGATCTTTGTCATCTGAGTAGCCTCCTCAACGGACTTAATAGAGTCCAAGTTCTGTTCGATGTACCACTCAACGATTTCCTTTTGCTTAATACCAACTAGCAAGTCAATAAAACATCTCTATAGAAAAATACCTTCAGATCTTCCGTGTAACTTTTCATACTCTTTGAAGTAGTGGATAATTGTATGAGCAATCTTCTCATATTCATCAAAGGAAATAGTAATTCTGGCCTTCTTCTTGACTTCTTCCTGGATATCTTGCTTAATTTCTTCTTGCTAGAAATTTAAACTTTCACTCCTAAATTCTTTACCACAATGTTGGTCTCGTCTTCACGACGGTTAGCATTCAAGTCTTCAAGCTCCTCAGTAGGATCAATTTCGAGGTCAGGTCTATCGATCTTGAGGATAGAGTTACTCAAGAGACGTTCAGCCTCCTTGACGTATTCAGGGATGATGTCCATGGAACAGTGGACTCTGGCAAGAGCCTCAGAGAGACGGATCATAGACTCAAGCTGTCTGATAGTGACCTTGTAGGCAGATTTCTGGTAGGAAAGATCGTTAGTTCTAAGTCTGATGAAGGCTCTTCTGAGTTCCTCGGCAGCTTCCTTTGTGAATCTGGGATGTAGAGTTCTGGCGAATCTGATGTATCTTTGGAGGACGTGGGCGGGGAAGTCGGGCTTGATGGCTCTAAGAAAGTTAAAATAAATCTACCTATAACTTACTGTTCTTTCTTTTGATGAAGCTGGACGATGTGTTGGGCAATGGAGTAGTCCTTGAAGTCATCACACTCATCAAGGGCAATAAAGAAGAGATCGAATCTGGACATGATAGGAGCAGAGATGTTGACGTTGTATCTGAGGGACTTGGATTTATCGTATCTACCAAAGACGGGGTTGGCAGCAGCCAAAATAGAACACTTGGCATTCAAAGTAGCTCTAATACCAGCCTTGGCAATAGAGATGGTTTGTTGTTCCATAGCTTCATGGATAGCAACTTGATCCTTAGGGTCCATCTTATCGAATTCATCAATGCAACAAATACCGTGATCGGCAAGCATGAGGGCACCAGCTTCGAGAGTGAATTCTCCACTGTCATTATCTCTCTGGACAGCAGCAGTAAGACCGGCAGCTGAGGTAGCTTTTCCTGATGTGTAGACGGATCGAGGTAGGAAACTGCAGACCCACTTGAGGAATTGACTCTTGGCGACTGATGGATCACCGACAATACAAAGGTTGATATCTCCTCTGAGCTTCATTCCTTCAGCTGTAGTTTTGTTAACACCTCCGAAGAGCATCAAGAGGATACCCTTCTTGATTTCTTCATGACCGAAGACTGAAGGGGCGATGGAATTGGCCATACGCTTGTACAGGTTGGGTTGGTCCTTGATTTCTAAGATTTCTTCCTTTTCTTGGATAGTCATTTGCTTAAGGATCTTGTTCTCATTTGCCCTGATGTCTTCATCTTCATCTCTAATATCAAAATGTCATTCTTTTCGAAGAGAGGTTGGACGAAGCAGGCCAAGAAGACCATCTTATAGCTGAGATCGCGGACACCGAGCTGCTTAAGACCAGTAACACCATCCTAAGATCTTACAAAAATAACTCATAATATTACCAATGGCTTATTCAAAGGTCTTCTTGTGTTTTCTCCCTTGGCATTAACTTCGGCCTTCTCACCTGGCTTGAGAAGACTGACAATATCAGGGACAACAACCAAGGTTCCGACAAAGATACAACGGTCACCTGGCTTAGCACGATCGACAATTTCATTTCTAAGAATAACATCGATTGATCTGGGCATGCCTCCTGTAGGGATATCACTTGCATGTTCTTGGACTCTAAGCTTTTGCCAATCGCCGAAGATGGAGCCTTCGACTGAGAGTTCCCACTTGGTGTGATTCTTACAATTAGGGTTCTTGCAGAGCTTGGGTTCAGTGTACTTGAATTGTTGCTCGATGTCTTTGACTTCAGTATTGCAGGCCAAACAGATGAAAGAAGCATAGAGCAATTCAGGACGGACTTCGGTGGTTCTGGTGACAGTACCGGAGATGGCCATAAGTTTTCCTATTCTATTGGCTTTGAGGTCTCTAATTCTAAGGAGTCAGAATGGCGGCAAATATTGCTTACTTTTCAGTTGAGACAAGGTTGAAGAAAGAAAGGTTGAAGAGCTTATTTCTGGCATATTCGGGGTACAAATTGAACATAAAGTCCTGAAGACCTTTTCTTAAGGAGTTTTCATGTCTGTAATAGTCAGATAGAATGGTTTCGGCTAGTTCGGAGTCTTGCTTCAATAAATGGGAGAAGTCCACGTAGAGGGTGGCACGATCATTTGTTCTCATTTGGTCAGCTTGCTCTCTGTATGGTTTGACAACTTCTCCAATGGTCTCGTTGAATTCTTCGAAGCTAATGAAGGTTAGGAAAAAGGAGAGGAGAAAGGTACTCATTCAAGAATTTGTGGAATCTTCTGGCGATGTTGAGAGAAAGGATCTCTCTGTCGAAAGATAGGTTGTGCATTTTGATAATGTTTTTTAAATTTTGCGGACTTAGGAATTATTAATAAAGATTTCGCGCGCTTTGATTTATATCGCCACCTAAACATATGAGCTCTAATTATATCAATTACTTATTCTAGTTCACAATTAGTGCTCTCTAGCTAGTCCTCCCTTCCCCCACCAACACTTCTCAAAACGAATTTAGAATAGCCCATTTAGCCTGAAAAATATGATAAATTCAGGATTTTGTGTTATATATGGCCACTTTTTTACTTGAAATACAGAGGATAAGGCATGTAAATCATACACATTGACAAACTTAATTACATACTAGAAGACCTACTCTATTTGCTTGCAGCAGGATTCTCTGCATATTCTTCATCATCAGATGCCTGATATCTGTCATCCTCCTCTTTCTCCTCTTCCATTCTTCTGAATTTGGAGATTACTTCCTCTTCAGCTTTGGAACTCTTTTCCTTGAAAATAGCAATACCTGTGTCTGGAACTTGAGCTCTCAATTCCTTTAATCCTTCCCTCATTTGTGTAAGCTTCTCTAATTCTTCCTGTGGTAGGTTGGAGTCTGGTTCTGGCAGCTCAACGAACTTTCTAATATAATTCTCAATGAAAACTCTGTCCTCGGAGCCTCCTACTCTGTAGTCATCATAGAACTTAAAATTTTATTGAAATCTAGTAAGAGCTTACCTTTTCATAGCTCAAGTCGATATAAGGAGTGTCCTCCATAGAAAGATAATGTCTACGAGTTAGAAGGTATCCTTTTTCTCTGATAGGCTCTTTTTCTTGATAGCCCAAGAAATCAGGGTATTCGTTCAAGAATATTCTTGTGACTGTCTTGTTGGCTGGATTGCTAAGGGTAACTTCATATGGATAATTTGAAATTTCTTGGTATTTTGTGATATTTTGCTTGTACTTTTTCAAGAAGTAATTCTTCTCGAGCCAGAAGATTTGAACAGGAAGAGGCCTAGCCAGTAAAACAATTCGCTAAGAAATATTTACATTGGTCTTGGATATTTAGGCTTATGATATACGACTTTAGCTTGTTGGAATTCCCTTATGTTTAGAGGAAGAGCATGCTTGCCATGGACAGCTGCAAATTTATTAATTTGATACATGAGTTCCATATCTGATCTTTTCAGCTTTACCAGTCCATTGAAATCCTTTATCTTCCTGATCTACAAATTTAAAAAGAGAAGCTTTTTTTATACCATCTGATTAGCTTGATGCACAGCCTTAGTCCATAAATCCAGGTCTATTTTATTGTAATATTGTCCCTGGATAATGAAATAAGTATATGCCCAAAGAGCTCTAATTATCTGGAGGAACTGCTTGAAATATTCAGCTTCTCTGGCATAGGAAACTGGGATATCCCCTTCATTGGATAGTGGAATATCTAATAAGGGGTTGTCTAAAAGTGGCTTAGGGCTCTCAAGAAGTCCTGCGATCTTTTCTTCTTTTAATGCTAATAATCAAGAACTTTTTCACTTAAAAAATACATTCTGAAATAGCATCCAAGCATTCTCTGAGCTTCTTGCTGACAGTAAGAGCAAGGGCTTGAGATTTTATTCCTGAGAGAGCGAGATTATAGTAAGCTTCTAAAAATTCATTTTCTTGGTATGAATCTATTCTCTTTGCTATTTCCACAGAAAGCATCTCATAATGATTTATATCAGCTATTTTCATTAAGAAAAATATAATTTTCTTACAAAGTCCAGTTTCAATAAAGCTTCGAAGAATTTCTAATAATTCACGAGAATTGAAATTCCAGGTCTTGACCTTTTCCATGATTCTGGGAATGGCCAGTCTATTCAATGGGCTAAAATCAAGGTCTCTTCTTTTTGCAAAATCTGAATTTGACAAGGTCAATATCGTTTTAAGATCTAATATTATTATTTCTATATCATATTTCTTTACATTTGAGAGGGATTTGGTTAATGGAAATCGAGAGAGCTGAGATGAGGAATTCCATGAACTGAACCGTTCCTTTTCTGAATGTCAGGTAAGTCAAATATATTTCTGTGAGTTGAATTGGGTCCCATTCTTGAAGATATTTTATGATATATGGTTCAAGCCTGAACATGACTTCTGAGTCAGGTTTGAACCCTCTGTGAAGATTATTATTAACACAAAATTCATACATTTTCTTAAGTGGAAGGATTATGGCTAGAATTTCTTGTTTTTCAATTTTTGCAAACTCTTTGGTTCTCAATGTCTCAAATGCCTTTTTATACATTCCCTTAGCTTCCTGCGCATCTTATAATTCCGGTATTATTTTTCTTACCTTTTCAGAATATCCAAGCTCATTATAATATTGCAATAAATTTATGAATCTTCCAATAGTAAATAGGTTTTGTTCTTGTAGGTTGTCATGGATATTCTATTTCATTAGTTAATTCTTTTTCAGTTTTACTTGAATATATGCCTTGTCTAATCTGCCTCCTACTCTAGAGTCAAATCTGAGGAGATGAGCATATAATTCTAGGACCGTGAAAGGCTTGTAGATATTCTGTTGGGCCTTGAAATTGATATTCTTGATCAAAAACTCAAATCCTGGGTGGTCTAGAATCTCGGCCTTGGTCAAGAAGATTGTCTTATATCTCAACTCGATATTTTTGTTTATGCTTTGTAAATATGCTAATTTTTTCTGATGTCTTTCTTTGTCCTTGAGCTTGATAGATTCCTCGTTTTTCAAGTTATATTCCATTTTATTCAATAACTCAATAATCTGCTTCTTTGAGCTGATCCTGTGATATTTCATGTAGAATTTTAAAAGCTTATCATTTATGTCAGTCATAGCTATCAATTGGCTCATTTCATCGTGTGTTTCTGGGTAAAAGTAGCCTTCTTGCTGAACTTCTGGGTTGACTCCTGTAGAACTAATCTCCTCGATAAGCTTAACATCTTCTCTATCTAACAATATTTTATCTTCGCTTTCTATTAATCCCTGTTCTGCTTGTTCTCTTTTTTTCTGCTCAAGAATTTCTTGAATTTTGTGTTCAGTGTGGTCTGGGAAGTACAGTGCTTCAACAATTCTTCTATTTGCTTCTTTAATGCTTGCATGATCTTTTTGTCTTCTTTTGATAACTGCTTCAATGTCCACTTGGCTCCTTTTCTTACTGAAGCTAGTGAGCGGAGAATAATGCAAGATAGACCTCGAATTCTGAGAGGCCAAAGTCAGTCCTTTCTTTGAGAGAAAAAGTTTTAACATCAATAATTGATATCTAATAAATTTAAATATATCTTTCTCAAACACTTCCTCCGTGATACTTTAATATTCAAGTATAGGTTGATATCTATTATATTCTCATATATTCTCAACTGATATTTCATAGATTCATGATACTGTGTATGCATCATCTTTTAGAAGTAATCTCCCACAATCTTGAGTCATGAGTTAAGACATGAAAAGTATTCATGATTTTTTTAAAGATAGTTGAATTTGAGCTTAAGTTTCCCAACAATTTTGGTAGCGCCTTATTCAAATACTCAGTGTCATTTAATAAGTGTGTATTTTTCCTATGAGTTGAAAACTCAAAATAAATAAGTAACAAATGTTAAGAAAGTGAATAAAATAAGAGTAGATCATATCATTTGTTGAAAAAAATGTGAATGTTATCTAAAGATTAAAGAAAGTACTCTTGGCTTATCGATTCTCAAGCCTGCAGCTTTAAATCAATAAATCCTTCGGCCATAATCTGGATTTGTAGTAAAGAATCTTTCTTTTGAAATATTATATCAGATCTATATAATGAGAGAAATAGTTGTATAGGATTTATATACACAGAATATTAATTATCTGTTCGAGATCAAGAAACTCCATGTATCCAAGACTGATCAATTAATGCTATTTAGTTTTCTGAAGTTTTCAATAGGAAATTCTTGCTGCTATGTAGCTATTGGTAGCTCAAAATCAGGATATTCTTTCGATGATCTCTTTCTTAGTAGATCTTTAGTTCTTGTTTAGTAAGTTGAAACGATTACAAAGTTTGTGTAGTATTATTGGAATGGAGGTTTTTCAAATTTTGACCTGAAATTATTCAAATAAAGCCCATTATTCACCTCCCTCCCCTTCAAATATCTCATCTTAATGATACTAACTTTTCTCACTCTTTCAAAATAAAGCTCTATCTAGATTAACTTGATTGGCATTTCAGGTTTTAGTTCCCCCATAGGTAAAAAGTAATGAAACTACGTATTTTTTCGATTAAATAAAAATTTTCTGAAAAAAATCATAAATTTTTCATAAAAGCTATGAATCATAATTATGTAAACTCTCTCTCTGGAATCAATGAAGGGGCAGATTTGTATAGCAATAACCAACTTTCAATCTCTAATGGGTCAGCAAGAAATCCACATGGACTATGCAACTATATGCTACCTTGGCCTGCCCAATCTCCTCAAAAGGCTCATAAACAATCAAACCCAGAAGATTTTGAATTTTAGGGTTTATATGCTTTGATTCTCTGGGCGAAGGAGCTCATGGCGCTGTCTTTCGAGTTTTTAACATCAAAGAAAGAGCATTCTATGCAGCCAAATATTATAATAAAGAAACACAATTTTTCAAGGAAAAAGTAGCCCTTGAAAGAATTAGCAAGCATCCCTATCCTGCACTTATACGAGTCTATTCTGTAAGTGATTCGTCACAGACAAAAATGAACATACTTGAGTTAGGAATTGGAAGCCTAGACAAATTCAATGATTTACTCCTAGAAAGTGGGGAATCCTGGCCAGAAGAAGCCCTTTTTGCCCTCTTCAGTTCTCTTTATATTCAAATCCAAATATTAGATGAAATACACATAGCGCATCAAGATATTAAACCGAGTAATATTATCATTTGTGAGGACGGATCTATTAAGCTAGTTGACTATAGTGTTGCTGAAATCTATCTCAAAGACGATAATGTGAGTAGAAAAGTTGGGACATGGGGATACATGGCTCCTGAAAGAAAAGATCCTTGTTCTATATACGGAATTTTCCCATTTTACGCTGATATATATTCAATGGCATTCACTGTTTTGGAATGCGCTGCCTTACAAGAAGTGAATATGAAAATGACCGATGAATCGTTGAAAGAAGTGAGCCTTGAATCAATGCTCGAGGATTTAAAAGTCAAGTATCCTAGACTCTATCAAACATTATTACCATGTTTTAATAAGGATCCTCTAAGCCGTAAAGTTTTATTACTAGATGACTATGGTGTGCGTTATCACCAGCTTCTTATATTTATAGGAAGATACATGAAAGTCCTCCAAGAAAAATATCTCAAAGATTATTTTATTAAATATGTTAGAGAGTTTTTGGATCATGGACTTTTTACTGATGTCGAAGAATGGATAGAAACTGTACTTCTAAAGGAAATAGAAAATAATAAGAATGAGATTATGACTGCAAATTATAATTCAATATTGGGATATATTTGTTTACATCGTTTGCGCTTTGATGATGCCATTCAATATATCTTGAAAGCTTTGAAATTTTATGAAAAAAATTTGAGCTATCTAGAAATGGCAAAATGTTATAATAACTTGGCAATTGCTCATCAAGGGAATCATGAACCATCAAAAGGCGATGTCAAAAAGATAATTTTATACTATACACAAGCTTTCAAAATATGGATGCTTGCTGGAGAGCATATAAAAGCAGCAGGTGCCTTAAATAACAGAGCTGGAATCTATATAGATAATAACGATCCAAAGAGCGCCCTGGAAGATTTGCAAAGAGTCTTAAGAATGGAAGGTATTCAAAGTGATCTAGAAGAAGCTCGAGCCTATTCAAACCTTGGAAGACTTATGAAGAAAGAAATGAAATTCGCTCAAGCCAAAGAATTTTACTTAAAGTCATTAAATCTAAGACTAGATTATCATTCTCATGATCAACTAAGTATTGCTCTTGCTTACGAAGACTTGATAGAACTGTATATGGATGATCCTAATCCTAGCCAAAGCTTTCAAGACATTTATTTATGGGGCAAAGTGGCGCTTGAAATATACATTAATCAATGTGGAAGAAACCACATTAAAACACAATCTTGTGCTACATTGTTAAAACGTGTACTTTTAACCGTATCAATTAGATCAGTGGATGACTTATTAAGAGAGCCAGCAAAACCTGAATAGCATAGGGCTAAACCAAATGAGAGGGTTGAAATTAAGGGAGCCAACTATATTCCAAGCATTCGTCTATCCAGCAAACCAATAGAGGTACTCAAACTTGACCAGCGAGCATCTAAGCCAGTAGAGAAAAAAAATGAACTCAGTTATCCTAGTTATCCTGCTTTTAATCGCTTTAATTTATACAAATTCGGGATGCAACCTTGGCACAAAAGTATCAAGTTGCTTACTAATTTATTTATAGATGAGCTTCCTAATTTTCACTTTTTACCTGTAATAAACTTAAGGATTTACATCCACTAGCACATCAATTCCTGAACCAAACCCTCGACAATTTAAAATACAGATCAATAACAACTAAAACTGAGATCCCAATTTGCAGGAACCACACTCCTTTTCTAAATAATTTCGTCTAATATAAAACCCTGTCAAAAACCTTCTTCCATCCTCCCGCCGGGGCTCCAAATTACCCAATCCATCAACTTCTT
>Ga0065720_1003712_pt1 | contig 26251 bp, 24 predicted proteins | sample Thericmetagenome_FD_59107 | JGI IMG/M metagenome (GOLD analysis project Ga0065720, IMG submission 59107) | Thermophilic microbial communities from the Joint Bioenergy Institute, California, USA of rice/straw/compost enrichment - eDNA_2 v2... | ecosystem: Engineered > Solid waste > Grass >... | reverse complement strand
CGGCCGACGTCCGCCCAGTGGCGCAATTCGCTGGCGACGAAGCCGGGAAAGTCCCGGGCGCCGGGGCCGTCGACGGTAGCGCCGTAGTCCTTCCACAGCGCCTTGATCTTGTCGGTGGCCAGGGCCTGGACGATGAGCCCGCGCATGCGTTCGGCTATCTCGGGCGGAAGCTTGGCGGGGCCGAAGATGCCGTACCAGGTCGTCACGGCGAGGTCGGGCACGCCGGCTTCGGCCAGCGTGGGCGTGCTCGGCAGCGCGGGCGAGCGCGCGGCCGACGTGACGGCCAGGGCGCGCAGCGCGCCGCTTCGTATCTGGCCCAGGGCCATGGGCATGGTCTCGAACATCAGGTCGATCTGGCCGCCGAGCAGGTCCGTGATCGCCGGCGCGCTGCCCCGGTAATGCACGGCCTGCATCTTGGCGCCGGTCAGCAGCTTGAAATGCTCGGTGGAGAGATGGTGCAAGCCGCCCTTGCCGCCCGTGCCGTAATTCAGGCCCTGCTCCGACGTCTTGCCCGCGCGGACCAGGTCTTCCAGGGTCTTGAACGGCGAATCGCTGCGCACCAGCACTACGTTCGGCACATTGGCGATCAGCCCGATGGGCGCCAGGTCCTTGGCCGTGTCGTAGGGCATCTTGGGATAGGCGATGGGCAGGATCACATGATGGATGGCGCCGAACAGAAAGGTGTAGCCGTCGGGCGCGGCCTTGGCCACGTTGTTCGCGCCTATCATTCCCGCCGCGCCGCCGACGTTCTCGACGATGAAGCGTCCGCCGGACAAGTCCGACATGGCCTGGGCCAGCGGCCGCGCCAGGGTATCGAGCGAACCGCCGGCGCTGGCGGGCACGATCAGTCGGACGGGACGGCTGCCGGGCCAGGCGCCGGTGGCGAATGAAAGGGCCGGCACCGCGAGCGCCATCGCGGCCAGCAGGCGAAGGGCAATGCGCATGAATGTCTCCTTTATGGGTATGGGTCCGGACGACGGCGGGCGCTATCCTTTGCCCTTGCCGGCCGAGCACGGCAGCTTGGCGATCTCGGCGATGGACGCGCGGTCGGGCTCGAAGCCGAGTCCCGGCGCCTCCGGCAGCTCCAGCCAACCGTCGCGCGGCTCGGGAATGTCGCGGTAGAGCTTTCTCATCATTTCCACGGCCACCAGGTGCCACTCGACCCTTCCGCCGTGCGCGAGCCCGGCATGCAGGTGCATGTTGTGCAGCGGGAAGGCGCCGCCGTTGGCCATCGGCACGTTGTAGGCCTCGGCCATGCCAGCGATCTTGGCGGCCTGGGTGAAGCCGCCGCTGATGACCACGTTGGGCTGCACGTAGTCCACCGCCCCTGCGGTCAGCATGTCGCGGAAGCGGAAGGCGAGGCCCTCGTTCTGGCCGGCCGCCACGGCCATGCCGGTGCGGCGCCGCAGGTCGGCCATCAGGCGCACGTCGTTCTGCGTGACGGGCTCCTCGAAGAACGCGATGTCGCAATCGCGCACGGACAGCGCCAGCTTCTCGGCATGGAAGCCGTCGAGGCTGCAATTGGCATCGATGTAGAGGGAAGGCTGGGCCCCCACCGCTTCGCGCACCGCGCGCACGCGCAACGCATCCTCGCGGATGACCTCGCCCAGCGGCCGCGGTTCGTCGCGCCGCTGCAGCGCGCCGTGCCCCACCACCATCTTCAGATGCCCGAAGCCTTCCGCCACGCATGCGCGTGCGGCCTCGGCAAGGGCGTCGCGATCGAGGAAGTTGAAGCCGAAGGTGGTGTAGACCGGCACTTTGGAGCGGGCGCCGCCCAGGAGCCGCCAGACTGGTTGACCGAGGGCCTTGCCCTTGAGGTCCCACAACGCGACGTCCAGCGCCGCGACGGCGTGCATGCCATAGCCGGTCTGTCCGCGCGGACAGAGCAGCCAGTACAGTTTGTTCCACGCCGCCTCGTGGTTCATCGCGTCCATGCCGACCAGCGCGGGACCGGCCACGGCGTTGATGATGCCTGCCGCGACCTCTTCTTCCGTAATCGCGGTCAGGCCATGGCCGACCAGCCCGTCTGCGGTTTCGACCTCGACATGGCATGCCGACAGCGACGTCGAGCGGCGCACACCGCCGGCTGAATATTCGAGCGGGACGTTCAATGGCGTAGCGTGTACGCGGGCAATCTTCACCGGCATTTCCTTCTAGCGTGAAACGAATCGGCCCTCCGCGCCGCATCGCGGCGTCAGGCAGGATGAGCCTCGAGGCTGCGCAGGCGCAGCCGGCAGCTATGCTGACAAAGGCCGCGGCTGGCGGCCATTGCTATTTTTTTCACGCTGGTTTCGCATTTCGCGCATGCGGATGCGCATCAGGCCGGCGGTGCGTCGCGCGGCCCGGATCGCGCCAGGAATTCGGCAACCGACAGCGCGGCGGAGGAGATATCGGGAGCATGCCGGTGGCACAGCACGAACTGCCGCCGCGCCCAAGGCTCGGCGATCTCGATGTGGCGGAACGTCTTGCTCACCGCCAGCCACTGGGCCACTCCCTGCGGCACCAGCCCCACGCCGAGCTCGGCCTGGATCATGGCCAGCATGGTGTCGAAGCTGCGGGCGCGCACGCGGACGTTGAGCTTGCCATCGTGGCGCGCGGCCAGCCGCACCAGCAGCATCGACAACGCCGAGTCCTCGTTCAAGCCGACGAGATCGCACGGCAGGATGTCGGCGAATCCCACCTGCCTGCGCCGCGCGAGCGGATGGGCCCGGTGGGTCACGAGCACCAGCCTGTCCTCGCGATACGGGCGGGTTCGCATCATCGCCGGCGGCGTGCTGACGGCCGCTTCGTAGATGCCGACCTCTGCGGTTCCCTGCACCACCGCCTTGATCACGCCGTAGCTGGTCCCCTCCTGCGTTTCGATGTCGATGTCGGGAAACAGCGCCTGGTGCGCGCGTATGTCGCCCGGCAGGAACTGCAGCGCCGCCGAGGTACAGGCCGCCACGCGGGCCAGCCCCTTGTGGCCGTCGGCATGCGCGGCTGCGTCGTTGTGCATGCGCTCGACCGAGTGCATCAGCGCGCGCGCATGGGCCAGCAGGCTGCGGCCGGCATCGGTGGGAACCATGCCGTGCGGCCGGCGCTGGAACAGCGCGATGCCGAACTGGGCCTCCAGTTCGGCGATGCGTCGCGAGGCGGCGGTCACGGCCACGCACTGCTGTTCGGCGGCCCGGGTGATGCTGCCGTGCTCGACCGTGGCGATGAATAGACGGATGGACGTAAGATCGAAACGGATGCGGTCCAGGCCCAGGCGCCGGGCCTGCGAGGAGAGCTGCCGCTCGGCGGCCGGGGTCGGGGTGTTCAACGCTTTGCTCATGGCTTGCTTGTCGGTGTGCGGCAATTCCTGTTAGCCTCGCGGGCCCAGGGTCTCAAGCGTACCGCGAAAGATCCACCGCTTTGCCGCCCTGCCGCGGGCCGGGCGGCCGCAAGGACTCCACATGCTCGAACTGATCAGCCTGCACCAGTGCTTCGGCGGCCAGCAACGTTTCTACCGCCACGACTCCACCGCCATCGGACTGCCGATGCGCTTCTCGGTCTTCCTGCCCACGCATGCGGACGCGGGGCCCGTACCCGTGATGTTCTATCTTGCGGGACTGACCTGCACCGAAGAAACCTTCATGATCAAGGCCGGCGCGCAGCGCTTCGCGCAACGGCACGGGATCATGCTGGTCGCGCCGGATACCAGCCCGCGCGGCGCGGGCATCGATGGCGAAGCCGATAGCTGGGACTTCGGGGTAGGCGCCGGTTTCTATCTGGACGCCACCCAGGCTCCGTGGAACCGCCACTACAAGATGTACAGCTACATCGTCGACGAACTCTTCGGCCTGGTGACTTCCCAGCTGCCCGGCGACCCCGGACGCGCCGGCATCTTCGGACACTCCATGGGTGGCCATGGCGCGCTCGTGCTCGCCCTGCGCAACCCCGGCAAATTCCGGTCGGTCTCTGCCTTCGCCCCCATTGCTCATCCGATGGACTGCCCCTGGGGGCACAAGGCTTTCGGGAATTACTTGGGGGAGGACCGCGAAACGTGGAAGCAATATGACGCCACGGAGCTGATGCGCGCATCGCGGCAGCCGTTTCCTCATGGCATCCTGATCGACCAGGGGCTGGCCGACCAATTCCTGGACACCCAGCTGCGGCCCGAGGCCTTCGAGGCGGCGTGTCGCGACGCCGGGCAGCCACTGGAGCTGCGCCGGCATCCCGGTTATGACCACGGCTACTACTTCATCTCCACCTTCATCGAAGATCACCTTGGGTTCCACGCGAAGGCACTCGGCGCCTGAGCCCGGCCAATGAGACGCTTTCGTAAGTTCCCGTTACTCGGGCTGGCGTGCGCGCTGATGGCCGGCGCGCACGCAGTCGCCCAAGACATCGATTTCGATGTAGACCCGGAGCCGCAGACCGCCTACCAAGCCAAGCAGGCGGTAATGGGCCGCCGGTTCATGGCAGCCACCGCGCACCCGCTGGCCACCCAGTCGGCCCTGCGCGTGCTCGAGCGCGGAGGCAGCGCAATCGATGCAGCCATTGCGGCGCAAATGATGCTGGGCTTGGTCGAACCGCAATCGTCTGGCCTCGGCGGCGGAGCATTCCTCCTCTATTACGATGCGGCGCGCGATGCGGTGACCTTCTTCGACGGCCGGGAAACGGCCCCCGCTGCCGTCGGCGAGACCCTGTTCATGCGCGGCGCCGCACCCATGCCTTTCCTCGAAGCCGTGGACAGCGGCAGATCGGTTGGCGTGCCTGGCCTGCTGCGGGCCTTGGAGATGGCACACGCTCGCCACGGCAAACTGCCCTGGCCCAGCCTGTTCGACGACGCCATCGACCAGGCCCGCCGCGGATTTCCCGTATCGGCCCGCCTGGCGGCCATGCTGCGCGGCAACCAGCGGCTGGCCGCCCAGCCGGCGGCACGCGAATACTTTTTCCGCGCGGACGGATCACCCAGGCAGGAAGGGGAGATCCTGAGGAACCCCGACCTCGCGCGGACCCTCGAGCGCATAGCCCGCGATGGCGCGAACGCGTTCTACCAGGGACAGCTGGCCCAAGCCATGGTGCGCGCGGTCCGCAGCCACCCCACCCCGGGAGCGCTCTCCACCGAAGACCTGGCCCGGTATACGGCCAAGGAGCGCGAGGCCCTGTGCCGCCCCTACCGCGTTTACTTGGTCTGCAGCGCGCCTCCGCCGAGTTCCGGGGGACTGGCCGTGCTGCAAATGCTGGCGCTGCTCGAGCACACGCCCATCGAGAAGGCGGAACCCACATCGGTTGCCGCCGTCCATTTCTTTTCCGAAGCCGGCCGGCTGGCCTATGCCGACCGTGACCGTTACCTCGCCGACCCTGACTTCGTGGACGTCCCGGTGCAGGCCTTGCTGGACCCTGCCTATTTGTCCCGCCGGGCGGCGCTGATCTCCCCCGAACGATCCATGGGGCGCGCGCGCCCGGGCGAACCCCTGCCCGGGGCATCCTCTCGCCATGGACAGGACGACACCCCGGCGCTGCCCTCCACCACGCACGTCTCCATCGTCGACGCGGCCGGCAACGCGGTCGCGATGACTTCGACCATCGAACAGGCGTTTGGCAGCAAAATCTTCGTGGAAGGATTCCTGCTCAACAACGAGTTGACGGACTTTGCGTTGTCCCCGGTGGATGCACGCGGCATACCCGTCGCCAACCGGCCGGAAGGAGGCAAGCGCCCGCGCAGCACCATGGCTCCTACCATCGTGCTGCGGGCCTACGGCGCCGGCCCGCGGCTGCGCATGGTGGTAGGATCCCCTGGCGGCGGCGCGATCGCCAATTATGTCGCCCAAACCTTGATCGCCAGTCTCGTGTGGGGGCTGGACGTGCAGTCCGCCATCGACCTCCCCCGCTACGGAGGCCGCAACCGGACCACCGGGCTCGAACGCGGCACGCAGCTCGAGGCGCTGGTTCCAGCGTTGCAGGCCATGGGACACGCGGTCGCCATGCGCCCGTTTCCGAGCGGCCTGCATGGCATCGAAGTACTGAGCAACGGGCTCCTGCGGGCCGGCGCCGACCCGCGGCGCGAGGGTAGTGCAAACGGACGATAGGGGAACCAATTGGGGGTTTCGACGTCCATATGGCCCCATAAAAGATCGCTACATCCGGTATTACATGCTTGCGGAAGAAAGCCCCTGCAAACAGGCATACCTTCTAAAATCCTCTTGTCTCAGCATATCTCGCCACCCCGGACGACCCAGATCCGTGACTGAACTTTTCACTCCGTTTTTCGCAGGAACGCGCCTGCGGGCATGCCTCTCCCTACCGGCCCTGGTCCTTGCGGCTGGGTTCCTTGCCGCCCATTCCGCCTGGGCGTTCGACTTCTCGGACGTCGCCCGGCGCGCCAAAGCGCTCGCGGAGGAAAAATACAAGGCTCCCACCAGCCAACTGCCACGGGAGCTGCGCGAGCTCAAGTTCGCGGAGTACAAGCAAATCCAGCCCAAGCGCGAGAAATTCCTGTGGGCCGAAGGCCGCACCCCCTTCCAGATCGCCTTCCACCATCAAGGCATGGCCTTCGATCTGCCGGTCAAGATCCACGAGGTGGACCTGGAAGGGGTGCGCGAAATCAAGTATGACCCGCGAGACTTCGACTTCGGCCCGCGCAGCCCCGACCCCAAACAACTCGAAGGCCTGGGATTCGCGGGGTTCCGGATCCTCTATCCGATCAACAACCCATCCAAGCGGGATGACGAAATCGCCTCATTCCTTGGCGCCAGTTATTTCCGCATGGTTGGCAAGGACCAAGTCTACGGCGTCTCGGCGCGCGGTCTCGCGATCGATACCGCGGTTCCGTCAGGCGAGGAGTTTCCCCGCTTCCGCGAATTCTGGATTGCCCGACCGGCCAACAGCGACAAACACCTCGTTGTCTACGCACTGCTGGACTCGCCACGCGCCACTGGCGCTTACCGGTTCACCATCATCCCGGGCGAAGACACCACGGTCGAGGTCCGGTCGCGCATCTACCTGCGCGCGCCAGTAACCAAGCTCGGCATCGCGCCCATGACCAGCATGTATTTGTACGGGTCGGCCCAACCGTCCGGAACCCAAAACTTCCGGCCGGAGCTGCATGACTCGGACGGCCTGGCCTTCCACGCCGGCAACGGGGAATGGCTGTGGCGCCCCCTGAACAATCCACGCCGGCTGGCCAACAGTTCGTTCCTGGTCGAAAACCCGCGGGGCTTCGGGCTGCAGCAGCGCGGACGGGACTTCCGCCAATATGAAGACCTGGACGAGCGCTATGACCTGAGGCCCACGCTCTGGGTCGAGCCGCGCGGCGACTGGGGCAAGGGCCGCATCGAGCTGGTCGAGATCCCGACCTCGGACGAGACCAATGACAACATCGTGGCCTTCTGGGTACCGGAAGAACAGCCCAAGCCCGGTTCCGCGCTGGATTTCAACTACACGCTGCGCTGGACGCGCAACGAAGCCGGCTTGTACGATCCCAAACTGGCGCGCGTGCTACAGACGCGGCGCTCGGCAGGCGAGGTCAAGGGCGCTGACTTGATCCGGCGCCCCGATGGCAGCACGGCCTTCGTCATCGACTTTTCCGATCCGGCCCCCGCCAAGCCCAATGATCCGCCCCTGCCGGTATCGCTCAACTTTTCCACCGGCGGCAACGCCGACGTGATCGAGAACAGCCTGCGCCGCAACCCCGTCACCGGCGGCTGGCGCGTCACCGTGCGCCTCAAGGTCAAGGACACGACCAAGCCGGTCGAAATGCGGGCCCATCTGGTCCACGGCCAGACGCCCGTCTCCGAAACCTGGAGCTATCAGTTGCCTGGCTATGAGAAAACCGAGTGACGCCATGGCAACAGCGATAAACCCAGCCCCTGGGCAAGACAGCGACGCGGCGGCACTCGAACAAGCCTTGATCGAGGCCTACGGCCCGGAGATCCAGGAGTACGGCGTCATCGGCCGCGACGATGCGGGCCGCCTATGCGTCAAGACGGCGCCACCCATCCGGCGGACCTCCATGGTCCCCGAGCCGTGGGTCACCAACCCGCTGGTGCGCGGGTGGCGCAAGATGCGCGGCAGGCTGCACCAGCGGCGCGCCGAGCGGCTCGCCCGTCCGCCCGAGCCGCGCTGGAAAACCGCGGGACGGCTGCGTCGCTCGATCCTGCTGGTGGGTGTGCTCAGCCAGACGGCCATCGCTACCTGGTACATGAAGGCCGTGCTGCCCTACCAGGGCGGACAAGCGCTGGAAGTCGCCATCCTGCTGCTGTTCGCACTGCTGTTCTGCTGGGTATCGGCTGGCTTCTGGACGGCGCTGATGGGCTTCCTGCAGTTGCTGATCGGCCGGGACCGCTACAGCATCTCCGCCACCGTGGCCGAGGGCGTGCCCATTTCTCCCAACACGCGCACCGCCATCGTCATGCCCATCTGCAACGAAGACGTGGGCCGGGTGTTTGCCGGATTGCGGGCAACCTATGAATCGGTCGAGCGCACCGGCGATCTCGACAAATTCGATTTCTTCATCCTCAGCGACAGCTACAAGCCCGACCATTGCGTGCAAGAACAGCGCGCCTGGGTGGAGCTGTGCAAAGCCGTCAAAGGCTTCGGCCGCATCCACTACAGGCGCCGCCGCCGGCGGGTCAAGCGCAAGAGCGGCAACATCGACGACTTCTGCCGCCGCTGGGGCAGCCAGTACGACTACATGGTGGTGCTCGACGCCGACAGCGTCATGAGCGGCGAATGCCTCAAGCGGCTCGTCGTGCTGATGGACACCAACCCTGAAGCCGGCATCATCCAAACCGCGCCGCGCGCCTCCGGCATGGACAGCCTCTATGCGCGCGTGCAGCAGTTCGCAACCCGCGTATACGGCCCCCTGTTCACGGCCGGCCTGCACTTCTGGCAGCTGGGCGAATCTCACTACTGGGGCCACAACGCCATCATCCGGCTGGCCCCCTTCATCCAGCATTGCGCGCTCGCTCCCCTGCCCGGCAAGGGCAGCTTCGCCGGCGCCATCCTCTCCCACGACTTCGTCGAAGCCGCGCTCATGCGGCGCGCCGGCTGGGGCGTCTGGATCGCCTACGACCTGCCGGGCAGCTACGAAGAACTGCCGCCCAATTTATTGGACGAGCTGCAGCGGGACCAGCGTTGGTGCCAGGGCAACCTGATGAATTTCCGGCTCTTCTTCATCCACGGCCTGCACCCCGTGCACCGCGCAGTATTCCTGACCGGCGTCATGTCGTATCTGTCGGCACCGCTATGGTTCCTGTTCCTCGCCCTGTCCACGGCGTTGCTGGCCGTGCACACGCTCACCGAGCCGCAATACTTCGTCGCGCCGCATCAGCTATTCCCCATTTGGCCGCAGTGGCATCCCGAAGAGGCCATCGCCCTGTTCTCGACCACGGCCCTGCTGCTCTTCCTGCCCAAGATACTGAGCGTCCTGCTCGCCTGGGTAAAAGGCGCGCAGGGTTACCGGGGCGGCGGCAAGCTGCTGAAGTCCATGCTGCTCGAAGTGCTGTTTTCCATGCTGCTCGCGCCCATACGGATGCTCTTCCACACGCGTTTCGTCGTGGCAGCCTTCCTGGGATGGAAAGTGCAATGGAAATCGCCCGCCCGCGCCAACAACGAAACGCCGTGGGGCGAAGCCGTCAAGCGCCACGGGCTGCAAACCCTGCTAGGCGTGTGCTGGGGCCTGCTGGTCGCCTGGTTGAACCCCAACTTCCTCTGGTGGATGCTGCCCATCCTGGCATCCTTGCTGCTCGCGATCCCGCTGTCCGTGCTTTCCAGCCGGGTCAGCCTGGGCCGGCGGGCCTTCGCCAACGGTTTGTTCTGTATTCCGGAAGAAACCGCGCCGCCACGCGAGCTGCTCGATACCGATCGCTATAACGAAGCCAACCAGGCGCGCCGCAGTCCCGGCTTCATGGAGGCGCTCACCGATCCCGCGGTGAACGCGCTGGCCCGCGCATGTGCGACCGCCCGCCACCGGGCGGGGCATCCCCTGATCGAGCACGCCCGGGCGCGCTTCACGAACGAGGTGCTCGAGACGGGCCTCTCGCACCTCACCGATGCGCAGCGCCTCCGGCTGCTCGACGACCCCGAGGTGCTCGGGCGCGTCCACCGGGCGCTGGCGCAGCCGGAGCTCGAAGTCCGGGCGGCTTGAAGCACCGGGTGCCACCTCGGGGCGGCGGGCCTGACATGCGCGCCGGGAAAGCCGTACCATCACGGCTTTCCCGACGTTCGTTCCCATGTCCCCGTCGCCGCTCAACCGCATCCGCCTGCAACACATCCGGTGCCTGCTCGCCACGGCGCAGCACGGCAACATGCGCGCCGCAGCGGAGTTCCTGTCCATTACGCAGCCGGCGGTAAGCAAGATCATCAAGGAACTGGAAGAGATCGTCGGCAAGCCGCTGGTGGTCCGCCAACGCCATGGCGTGGCGTTGACCGCGGCGGGAATGGCCTTCGTGCAGCATGCGCGCCAAGGCGTCATGGCGCTGGAAATGGCCTTGGGCGAGGCGCGCGATCCGGAAGGCGACTCGGTGAAACTGGGCGTACTGCCCTCCCTGGCGGTGGAGCTGCCACAGGAAATCTTGCAAAGTTGGCGTGCGCGCGGGCGCCACGGCCCCGTCCGGCTGGAAACCGGGCTCAACCCGGAACTATTGGGCCGCCTGCGGCAAGGGGAGCTCGACGTCGTGGTCGGGCGGCTGGCAGAACCGGACCATATGCTGGAACTACGTTTCGAGCCCCTGTGGAGCGAACCGCTGGTCGTGGCCATGCGCCCCCTACACCCCCTGGCCCGGGCCGACTGGCACGCATGGCAGGAGCTGTCTTACCCTGTCATCCTCCCTCTGCCTGGCACCAGCATTTACCAGGCCGCCGACAGTTTCCTCGCCCAGCTCCGTCCCGCCGCCAGCCATGAACGGCTGGAAACCCTCGCCATCCCCCTCGCCCGCAACCTTGCGCTGAACAGCGATGCGCTCTGGTTCGCATCGCTCAGCACCGTCAAACAAGAGGTCGAGCACGGCATCCTGGCCGCGCGCCGGGTGCCCGGGGCAGCCACCGAAGCCATCGGCCTCTTCACCCAGGCACAGCCCGCCGTCCACCGGCCGCTGGCGGGCGACATGGCCGCGGTGGTACGGGAAGTGGCGGCCCGCTGGCGCGCCGCGTGCGAACGACTGGAAGGAGCCTCTTCCTGAACGAGTAGCCTTGGCCGAAGATATTCCGTCAAGTTATACCTTGCCGGCGCATTCTTCACTTGTCCCCGCCAGCCGCGGTGACTACAGTTTCCGCTGCGAACATTCCCACCAACGGTAGAGAGACATGAGCAATCCCCTTCTGCCTTCCTCGACGACGGGCTTTTTCCTCCCGCGCGATCCCGAATCGCACCCGCCAGCCTACACCCCTGGCTACAAGACCAGCGTCCTGCGTTCGCCGCGCCGCGCGCTGATCTCAAACCCGCCCTCGGTATCCGAGATCACCTCGCCCGTGTTCCGGCCGGAAGAGCTCGGCCCCAAAGACAACGACTTGATCACTAATTTCGCCAAGGACGGCCTGCCCATCGGCGAGCGCATCATCGTCCACGGCTTCGTGCGCGACCAATTCGGCCGCCCGGTCAAGGGCGCGCTGATCGAAGTCTGGCAAGCCAACGCCAGCGGCCGCTACCGTCACAAGAACGACACCTACATCGGCACGCTCGACCCGAATTTCGGCGGCTGCGGACGCATGCTGACCGACGAGAACGGCTACTACTGGTTCCGCACCATCAAGCCGGGCCCCTATCCATGGCGCAACGGCCTCAACGATTGGAGGCCTTCGCACATTCATTTCTCCATCCTGGCCGACGGCTGGGCGCAGCGCTTGATCACGCAGCAGTACTTCGAAGGCGATCCGCTCATCCCGCACTGCCCCATTCTCAAGACCATCAAGAATGAAGAGCAAATCCGCGGCCTGATCGCGCTGCAGGACATCGGCAACTTCATTCCGCTCGACAGCCGCTGCTACCGCTTCGACATCACGCTGCGCGGCCGCTCCGCGACTTGGTTCGAGAACGTCTGAGGGAGAACAGGATCATGAGCACCCAGATCACCTTCTACCGCGAGACGGCCTCCCAGACGGGCGGCCCGTACGTGCACATCGGCCTCGCTCCCAAGCAGGCCGGCTTCGATATTTTCGAGAACAATTTCGGCAACGTCCTCGTCCAGCCCGAAACCAAGGGCGAACGCATCCGCCTCGAGGGCCAGGTGTTCGATGGCAGCGGCACCGTGCTGCGCGACGTGCTGATCGAAATCTGGCAAGCCAACGCCGCCGGCAAGTATGCCCACCCGGCCGACACGCAAGACAAGCCCATCGACCCGACCTTCCGCGGATGGGGCCGCACGGGCGCGGATTTCGAGACTGGCTTCTACAGCTTCGAGACCATCAAGCCCGGCCCGGTGCCCGGGCCCAAGCCCGGCACCATGCAGGCGCCCCACATCTGCCTCGTCCTGTTCGCCCGCGGCATCAACATCGGCCTGCACACGCGGGTCTACTTCGAAGACGAGAAAGAAGCCAATGCCAAGGATCCCATCATCAATGGGATCGAGTGGGAAGTACGGCGCAACACCCTGATTGCCAAGCGCGAAGAACGCGACGGCAAGGTGGTGTACCGCTTCGACATCCGCATCCAGGACACGCCCGACGGCGGCAAGGAAACGGTGTTCTTCGACGTCTGATGCGCGGGCTCGCAGCTGGGCCCGCCCGCAGCCGGCCCAGCCGTCCCCTCCCGGCCATCCCGCAGCGAGGCCAAAAGCGCCGCATCCACCGATGCGGCGCTTTTTTTGCGCACGTCCTTCTTCTTTCCAAGACCGTCGGCGATGACTACTATCTCGCCACCAACACCAGGGAGGAAAAATGGATCTGCAATTGCGGGAACGCACGGCCGTGGTCACGGGGGCCAGCCAAGGAATAGGTAAAGCCATTGCCATGGGCCTGGCCATGGAAGGCGTCCGCGTCGCGCTGGTCGCGCGCCGCCGCCCCCTCCTAGAGGCGCTTGCCCAGGACATCATGGCTGCCGGCGGCCCCGCTCCCCTGGTCGTCGAGGCCGACCTCTACCGGGAAGACTCGATCGAACTCATCGAGCAATCGGCGCGCGCGGCCTTCGGCCACATCGACATATTGGTCAACGCCGGCGGCGGCAGCCGACCCCTCGATTTCGATGCCGGGCCCGACAAATGGATGGAAGGCATGACGCTCAACTTCTTCCGCCTGAGGGAGTTGACCCATGCGATCATCCCCGGCATGCGCAGCCAGAAATGGGGGCGTGTGATCAACATCACCGGCACGTCCGAACCCAAGATCCTCAACGCTGCCTTCTCCGCCAAGGCCGCCGTCCACGTCTGGGCCAAAGGCCTATCGCGCCTGGTCGCCGCAGATAACGTCACCGTCAATTGCCTGCAGCCCGGCCGCATCCACAGCGAACAGATGAAGGCGCGTTATCCCACCGTGGAAAGCGAGCTCGAGTTCGCGCGCCAGGAGATCCCCGCCGGCCGTTTCGGCGAGGCCGAGGAACTCGCCAACTTGGCCGTATTCCTCTGCTCGGCGCGCGCCTCCTACGTGACGGGCGCGGTCATACCGGTCGATGGCGGCATGTCGCGCTTCGCTTTCTGAGTAGTCATAGCAGGTGCCGAAGCTACTCAGGCGATTCTGCGAGAAAATTGGCATGGCCAAGATTCAGTTGAACTGACCGGGATCCTAAATCACTAAGTGGGTGCGACCGGTCTATGCGGCCCTGATGCCGCTCCAACCGGCCTCCCCGCGGGATGAAGTACGCCCTGATGCTCCGCGGCGGTCGCTCAGAGCGCTCGGTCCCCAAGCCCCACCGAGGCGTAGATTTCATTGATGTGCTTTTTCACGTCCTCGGGCGTATCGTCCGTCGCGGGTTTGTGCGCCCAACCCACCTTCTCGCGGGCATAGCGGCCGATGACCTCATCTTGGTTTGAGGTCGCGCCGCTTATCCCGTAGGCTCCGACCATTTCGTCGCCCTTGAACACGGGAGCGCACCCTCCCGACGCCACAACCTGTCCGCCAGTAAAGACCGACGCGTTCATCAGCATCTGGGGGTTCCGCTCCTTGAACCATTGCTGGATGATCAGTCCATCCTGGAACCGCGGACTCATCGAGCGGAATGCCGCCACGGTATAGGCCTTGCTACGGGCTGTCTCGGGCGTGATGAAACCGGCGTCGTCCATGCGCTCCAGGGCAATGAGATGCCCCTCAGCGCTGACGACGGCGATCGAGACCGGCACCCCCATTTCTCGCGCCTTCTCCTCCGCCGCGCGGATGAATTCCCTGCATTCTGCTATCTGTATTTTTGCCATGCCTGGTTTGCTCCTGCCAAGTACTAAATGAAGATTATTGAGGCCTGGAGTTACTCCAGCTTGACCCCTGCCGCCTGCATCACCTCGGCCCACTTTTCGACCTCGGCGCGGACGTATTTAGAGGCATCCTCCGAACCAGCCTTGAAAGGTTCGATGCCCTGCGCGGCGAACTGCTTGCGCAGTTCGGGGGAATCGAGTGAGGCCTGGATGGCGGCCGAGAGTTTCTGCTGCACGTCCTGCCCGGTTCCCGCAGGAGCGGCGAGCCCGAACCAGACCGAGGTATCGAAATCCTTGAGCCCCAGCTCCGACAAAGTCTTCAAGTCGGGCAAAGCTGCCACGCGCGCCTTGCTGGCGGCCGCCAACGCAACGAGCTTGCCTGCCTGGATGTGCGGCAAGGCCGTCGAAGCGGGCGCGAACATGATGGCGACTTGTCCGCCCAACAAGTCCGTCATGGCCGGCGCGCTCCCGCGGTAGGGAACATGCAGCAAGCTCACCCCTGCCTTGTTCGCGAACAATTCGCCCGCGAGGTGAGGCGAAGTGCCGTTGCCTGATGAGGCGAACGTCACACGGCCCGGGTTGGCCTTGGCCGCGGCAATCAAGTCATCCACCGACTGCATCTTCTGCCCGGGGTGGGCAACCAGGACATTGGGAACATTGCCAACCATTCCCACGACGTCGAAACTCTTGACGATGTCCACAAGGTCCGGGTTGCGCGAGCTGGAATTGATGGCATTGGCGATCGTTATGACGAAAAGCGTATAACCATCTGCCGGGGCACCGGCGACCGCTCGTGCGGCGATGTCGCTGCTGGCGCCCGGCCGGTTCTCCACGACCACGCTCTGCCCCAGCTGGCGACCCAGCTCGCCGGCAAGAATGCGCGTGCCGACGTCCGTGGAACTGCCGGGAGGAAAGCCCACAACGATCCTCACCGGTTGCGACGGGTACTTGTCTTGTGCTTCCGCTGCCGCAGGCATGCAGGCCGATAGGGCCACGCATAGCGCAGCCAGGCAGTTACCGTAGTTCATGATGTGTCCCCGAGCTAGAAATTCGCGCATTTGCTCACTTGTTCTGCGGCGTATTACACGCGAGCGCAACTTATAATTCCAACGAATATTTCTTATCCATAGATCAGCTCATTTCATGAATCTGACGGTACGTCAGCTACAGGCGTTCGTCCTGGTTGCCCAGCTCGGCAGCTTCACCAAGGCAGCCGGCGCGATGCACGTCACACAATCGGCGCTCAGCATGCTGATTCGCGAGCTGGAAAGCGGCCTGGGCACGAGGTTGGTTGACCGCACCACCCGCAGTGTCAGCGTGACAGCCGTCGGAGCGGAGTTCTTGGCCAGTGCGGAACGCATCTTGGCCGACATCGCGCATGCCATTGCCAACGTCGATCAGTGGGTGGCTCACCAGCGCGGTCGGGTGGTGGTCGCTGCGCCGCTCGTGCTGTCGGGCACGCTGCTTCCGCCTCTCATAGCCGACTTCAGGCGCCGCTATCCCGGCATCGAACTGATGCTGAAAGACGCTCTGCCGGATGAAGTGCTGCCCCAAGTCCGCAATGGCGCCGCCGACCTCGCCATCGGCACTTTCAAGCGAACGGAGTCTGAGCTGCATCGCATCCGCTTGTTCGAGGAATCCCTAGTCGCGATATTTCCGGTAGGACATCCGTTAGCGCGTGCGCGGCGCCTGAGATGGCGCCGCCTGCAGGACGAGAACGTGCTGACCCTCCCCCGCGGCAGCGTGTTCCGGGAGCTTACCGAGCGCGGCTACAACGCCGCCGGCATGGTGCTGGATCCGGTGGCCGAAGCCACATACGTGGGCACACTGATGGGCATGGTCGCCTCCGGCCTGGGCATCGGCATCGTGCCCGGGTATGCGACCGCGCTGGCAAACAGGCAGGTCATCGCATGGAAGGCGCTGGTCGATCCAATCGTCCACCGCGAAGTTTCGGTCGTACATCGGGCCAACGTGGCGGTGTCACCCGCCGCGCAGGCTTTCATAGACTTCGTGCTCGATCATCCTTCGATCAGGCGACTGCGCACAAGCGCGAGCTCACATGCAACACCCGATTAGCCAGCCCGGAAGATGCCGGCGCGCGTAGGGCGCCCGTTCTCAGCTCAGCGCCAGCAGCATTTGCGCCAAGACTTCTGGCGCGGTCACCATGGCGTCGTGCCCCGTAGCGAGTTCGAGGTATTCCCAATCGCTCCGGGCTCGCGCGTGTTCCGCGCTGGCAGCGATCGGCTCGTAGGCCGGCGCGGTGCAGCGTATATAGGTGACGGGGAGTCCGTTGCCCAGGGGGTTCGACAGGCGCAATGGCGACGTGTACGCCCCCAGCGGATGCGGGGTCAGCCGGCGGGCCAGCCACGCGGCCGCCTGAGGCTCGACCACGCCGAAGGCCTCGGCCGGCGGCGCGGGCATGGCAAAGCGCAGTCCGGCGGCCTTGGCCTGCGCCACGCGGGCCTCGCGCACTGCGGGGGGAAGTCCGTCCCACGCCGCTTTGCCCGGCTCCGGCAAGCCCGCATCGAGCAGGACCAGCCGGTGCACGGAATCCCTCATTCTGTCGGCAACCCCGCACGCCACCCGGCCGCCGAAGCTGTGTCCGACCAGGTAGACGTCGGTGAGTTCTTCCGCCTCGATCACGTTGGCGACATCCTGCACGAAGGTGTCCAGCGTAATCCCTTCGTGCAGCAGGTGGCGCCGCTCCCCCAACCCGGTGAGGGTCGGCGTGAAAACCGCATGGCCGGCGCCCCTCAAGCGGTCGGCCACCCGGCGCCAGCACCACCCCCCGTGCCAGGCGCCGTGCACCAACACATAAGTGCGTCGCTCCATGCTATTCCAGCCGGATGCCGAGCCGCTTGATCGTGGGTCCCAGCGCGTCAGACAGCGCTTGCATTTCGGCTGCCATCTGGGCGGAAGACATCACGGTCGCTTCCATGCCGGCGCCAGCCAAGCGTTCCTTGACCTCGGCCGAGCCGACCACTTTCGCCAGCGCACCATCGAGACGGTCCACGATCGCCCGGGGCGTCTTGGCTGGTGCGAACAACAAGAAATGCACGCCGCCGTATAGGCCCTTCAAGCCCAGTTCGCCGGTGGCCGGCAGGTCGGGAAAGAGCGGGGAACGCTTGTCCTGCATCACGGCCAGCGCGCGCAATTGCCCATTCTTGATGAAACCCGCGACCGTCGCAGCCAGGAAGCTCGCGAAATCCACGCGCCCGGCAAGCAGGTCGGTCATGCCGGCGCCGCCCGCGCCTTTATAGGGCACGTAGACGAACCGGGCGCCGGTGCGCGCCATCACTTCCTCGATCGCCAAGTGTTGCTGCAGTCCGTAGCCTGCGATGCTGTAGTTCAAGGTATCGGGCTTGGCCTTGCCGGCCTCGACCAGCTCCGAAAAACTGTGGAACGGGCTCTTGGCCGGCACCACCGTGAGCGTGGGCGTGATGCCCACGCTGCCCACGGGCACCAGGTCGTTGAACGGGTGATAGCCCAGCTTCGGAAAGCTGTGCACGAACGTCGCGATGACCGTTCCGTTCATCAAGAGCGTACAACCGTCTGGCCGGGCGCGCGCCACTTCTTCGGTGCCGATGTTGCCGCTCGCGCCCGGCTTGTTCTCCACGACCATGGTCTTGCCCAGAGCCGTGCCGAGCCGCTCGGCGACCACCCTTGCAGCAAGGTCCGCGGACGCCCCGGGAGAATACGGAACGATGATTTTCAGGACCTGGCACTGCGCGGGGAAATCTTGTGCGGCGGCCGGGGCAGTCGCAGCAGCGCCAAGCAGCACGCATGCGCCCACGGCGGCACGAAATCGGAAAGCTTCCATGCTGTCTCCTTGTATCGATCTATTTGTCGTGCATGAATACGGAGCCTTGCCGGCAGCCGCGCGCCATTATTACGCCGCCGGGCCCGGGAATACAGGCCCGTTTCCAAATCTCTGTTATCCGATTTCTCGATAGGTGCGGCGGATTCCCGACCCCGCGCGGCGCGGGCATCGCATCGANGGCACCCCCGGGGCGCCGGCGAAAAAAGCCTGACGCGCTTTGCGCTCGGGTAAACCCCTAGCCTGCGCGAACGCCGCGCCAAAACGGTGNTCGCGCTCGACCGGATCGATCTCGTTACGCCCTTCAGCTTGAAAGACCCTAGACCCATCCCTATAATTAGCACTCGCTAGCCGAGAGTGCTAACAACGCCGTCCACGGCGCGGGGGCATTCCGGCGAGGCTGTCGCATCGTCCGCTCGCGCGGGTCTTGGCCGGAATCCGGCGTTCCAGCCTCTTTTCAATAATCAGACGTCAACTTCGAGAATATCAGGAGTTTGTATGGCCCTCCGTCCCTTGCACGATCGCGTGATCGTCAAACGCCTGGACAACGAGCGCAAAACCGCTTCAGGCATCGTCATCCCCGACAGCGCTGCCGAGAAGCCTGACCAAGGCGAAGTGTTGGCCGTTGGCCCGGGCAAGAAGACCGAAGACGGCAAGGTTCTGCCGGTCGACGTCAAAGTCGGCGACAAGGTGCTGTTCGGCAAGTATGCCGGCCAAGCCGTGAAGGTCGACGGCGAAGAACTGCTCGTCATCCGTGAAGAAGAAATCCTGGCGGTGATCCAGTAAGCCTTGAGGCTCGCTGCAAGATCCCCTAGCGTTCAACCCATACTCCAAGGAATTTTCTTAAATGGCTGCCAAACAAGTCCAGTTCGGGGATGACGCCCGTGCCCGCGTCGTGCGCGGCGTAAACGTCCTCGCCAACGCCGTCAAGGTCACGCTCGGTCCCAAGGGCCGCAACGTCGTGCTCGAGCGCTCCTTCGGCGCCCCCACGGTCACCAAGGACGGCGTGTCCGTGGCCAAGGAAATCGAACTGAAGGACAAGTTCGAAAACCTCGGCGCCCAGCTCGTCAAGGAAGTCGCCTCCAAGACCAGCGACAACGCCGGTGACGGCACCACCACCGCCACCGTGCTGGCCCAGGCCATCGTCCACGAAGGCCAGAAATACGTCACCGCCGGCCTGAACCCGATGGACCTGAAGCGCGGCATCGACAAGGCCGTCGCCGCCGCCGTGGAAGAATTGAAGAAGCTGAGCAAGCCCTGCTCGTCGAGCAAGGAAATCGCCCAGGTCGGCTCCATCTCGGCCAACAGCGATAGCTCGATCGGCCAGATCATCGCCGACGCGATGGAAAAAGTGGGCAAGGAAGGCGTCATCACCGTCGAAGACGGCAAGTCGCTGGAAAACGAACTGGAAGTCGTGGAAGGCATGCAGTTCGACCGCGGCTACCTGTCGCCCTACTTCATCAACAACCCCGACAAGCAAGTCGCGGCGCTGGACAACCCCTACATCCTGATCCACGACAAGAAGATCAGCAACATCCGCGACCTGCTGCCGATCCTGGAGCAAGTCGCCAAGGCCAGCCGCCCGCTGCTGATCATCGCTGAAGACGTGGACGGCGAAGCCCTGGCCACCCTCGTGGTGAACAACATCCGCGGCATCCTGAAGACCACCGCCGTCAAGGCGCCCGGCTTCGGCGACCGTCGCAAGGCCATGCTCGAAGACATCGCCATCCTCACGGGCGGCACCGTCATCTCCGAAGAAACTGGCCTCTCGCTCGAAAAAGCCACCCTGCAAGAGCTGGGCCAAGCCAAGCGCGTCGAAGTGGCCAAGGAAAACACCACCATCATCGACGGCGCTGGCGACTCCAAGGCCATCGAAGCCCGCGTCAAGCAAATCCGCGTCCAAATCGAGGAAGCGACCTCGGATTACGACCGTGAGAAGCTGCAAGAGCGCGTGGCCAAGCTGGCCGGTGGCGTGGCGGTGATCAAGGTCGGTGCCGCCACCGAAGTCGAAATGAAAGAGAAGAAGGCCCGCGTGGAAGACGCCCTGCACGCCACCCGCGCTGCGGTGGAAGAAGGCATCGTTCCCGGCGGTGGCGTGGCCCTGCTCCGTGCCAAGCAAGCCATCAAGGACCTCAAGGGCGACAACCCCGATCAAGATGCCGGCATCAAGATCGTCCTGCGTGCCATTGAAGAACCGCTGCGCACCATCGTCTCCAACGCCGGCGAGGAGCCCAGCGTGATCGTCAACAACGTGCTGAACGGCAAGGGCAACTACGGCTACAACGCCGCCACCGGCGAGTACGGCGACATGGTCGAATGCGGCGTGCTGGATCCGACCAAGGTGACCCGCACGGCACTGCAAAACGCCGCCTCGGTTGCTTCGCTGCTGCTGACCACGGAAGCCACGGTGGTCGAGCTGGTCGAAGACAAACCTGCTGCTCCCGCCGGCGGCGGCATGGGCGGCATGGGTGGCATGGGCGGCATGGACTTCTAATCGGGTCCCGCAACCCTATCCCCTTCGGCCTCGGCCTGGAAACCGCGCGGCATACGCCGCGCGGTTTTTTTTATTGCCGAAACGCCTTATTCAACCTTGGCGCCGGAGGCCTTGACCACCGTCGCCCAGGTTTCGACCTCGCTCTTGATGAAGTCGCCGAACTCCTGGGGCGTCGTGCGGGCGGTGATCGCGCCCAGGTCCCTGAACTTCTGCTGCACCTCAGGCTTGGCCAGTGCCTTGAGCACCGAGGCGTTGAGCTTGGACACGATTTCTGGTGGCGTGCCCGCGGGCGCGATCAGGCCGAACCACGACGAGACGTCGAATTTCTCGAAACCGGATTCGACCATGGTGGGCAGGTCGGGGGCCGTGGCCGAACGCTCCGCGGTCGTGACCGCCAAGGCCCGCAACTTGCCGGCCTGGACGTGCGGCCACGCGGACGGCATGTTGTCGAACATCAGTTGCACCTGGTTCCCAATCAGGTCGGTGATCGCGGGCGCACTGCCCTTGTAGGGAATATGCACGATGTCCGCACCGGTCCGCAGCTTGAACAGTTCGCCCGCCATGTGGATGGACGTGCCGCTGCCGGACGAAGCGAAGGACACTTTGCCAGGATTGGCCTTCAAGTAGGCCACCAGCTCCTGCACGCTCTTGACGGGCAGGGAAGGATTCACCACGAGGATGTTGGGAACCTTGATGACGAGGGCAACGGGCGAGAAATCCTTGACGATGTCGAAGCTCAGGTTCTTGTACAGCGTCTGGTTGATCGCGCTCGTCACGGCCACCATGTAGAGCGTGTAGCCGTCCGGCTTGGCGCGAGCCACCGATTCCGCACCGATGTTGCTGCCCGCCCCGGGCTTGTTTTCGACCACGAAGCTCTGGCCAAGGTCATCGCTCAATTCCTTGGCGATGATCCGTGCAGCGACGTCGGTCGTCCCCCCCGCCGAAAAGCCGACCACGATGCGTACTGATCGCTCGGGAAACTCGGCTGCCGGGGCGGGACNGGCCAATGCCGCAGAAAGCAGCCCGGCCAGGCAGNCGGCCCGGGCCGGCGACGAAAAGTGCTTCATGACTCCGTCTCCTTATCATTCGCTTGGAAAGGCGTTATTGCGGGATCTATGTCAACATCGCCCCGCGGCGCCGACCATTGTTGCAAACCCCAAGGCTGCGCCGCCGACGCGTTTGGCGGTATCCTGCGCGCTTCCTTCCTGGCTCGCTCCCATGACTGATCGACAGCACTCCCCTTATAAGAGCGCCGGTGGCCTGCGGCGCATCCTCCGCGCCTGGCGCTATTCGATGCAAGGCCTGGGCGCCGCGTTCAGGCACGAAGCGGCCTTCCGCCAGGAAGTCGCGCTCGCGCTCGTCTTGGTGCCGGCTGCGGTCTGGTTGGGTCGCGACGCCTCGGAAACCCTCTTGCTGCTCTTTAGCATGCTGCTCGTGCTGGTGGCGGAGCTGCTGAACTCGGCGGTGGAGGCCTTGGCCGACGCCATATCGGTCGAAGCCCACCCGCTGCTTGGGCGGGCGAAAGACCTGGGCAGCGCGGCCGTCTTGCTGGCACTGCTCTTTTCGGGTGGCCTCTGGGTGTACGTCCTGGCGGGACGATGGGCAGCCTAATGCGCGCGGCCGGGCGGCGCCCCGTTTCGCGCGAAGCCGCGGTTGATCCTACAATGGCGGCTCGATTCCGTCCCGTCTCATCATGTCTTTCACCCGCAAACTCACGCAGGCCTGGGCTGCATCCGACTCCTTGCTGACCGTCGGCCTGGACCCGGACCCTTCCCGTTTCCCCGCCGAGCTGCGCGGACGCGCCGATCGCATCTTCGACTTCTGCCGCGCCATCGTCGACGTTACCGCCCCCTACGTGTGCGCCTTCAAGCCCCAGGTCGCGTACTTCGCGGCGCGCGGCGCCGAAGATCAGCTCGAGGCGCTGTGCCGTCACATCAAGGAACACCATCCGGACATCCCGCTGGTCCTGGACGCCAAGCGTGGCGACATCGGTTCCACGGCCGAGCAATACGCCATCGAGGCCTTCGAACGCTATGGCGCTGACGCCGTCACCGTCAGCCCCTACATGGGCTGGGATTCGATCGAGCCTTACTTCGCCTGGCCTGACCGGGGCGTCATCGTGCTCTGCCGCACCTCCAACCCCGGCGGCTCAGACCTTCAATTCCTCGAGACCGGTGGCGAGCCGCTTTATCTGCGCGTAGCCGGCCTGGTCGCAGACAAATGGAACCGGCACGGCCAGCTCGGCCTGGTGGTCGGCGCCACCTACCCCGCCGAGCTAGCTGCGGTGCGTGCCCGGATCGGAGGCGACATGCCGCTTTTGGTGCCCGGGATCGGTGCCCAGGGCGGTGACGTGAAGGCCACGGTGGAAGCCGGCTGCAATGCAGCCGGAACGGGCATGATGATCAACTCGTCGCGCGCCATCCTCTACGCCGGCAACGGCGACGACTGGCTCGAGGCCGCGGCACGCGCGGCCCGCGACACGCGCGACGCGATCAATCGCTATCGCGTCAAGCCGGGCTAAGCGCCGGATCGGCCGAGAGCGACCACGGCATGGCGGGGCACGCCCCCGCAAACCGATGCGGGCTTAAGTCGCAGAAGGCAAGTCGATGATCGGCACGCCGCGATCGATCGCCTCGCAGCGCGCATCTTCCGCGGCCGCCCGCTTGCGCGAAAGTTCCAGCACTTCGCGTGCGCGTTCCTTGGGAATGAAGCACACGCCGGTGTCGTCAGCAACGACGATATCGCCGGGGTTCACGCGTATTCCCTCGATCTGCACCGGGCCGTTGATTTCGATGGTCTCGATGCGCCACTTGCCCGTGATGGGCGAGACTTCGGTCGCCCACACCGGGAAGCCGACGCGACGCGAATGCGCAATGTCGCGCACGCCGCCCGACACGATGGCGCCGATCTCGCCCTGGCGCTTGGCCACCTGGGCCGAAATGCCGCCCATGTTGGAGACCCCCGGCACGCCTTCGATCACGAGCACGTCGCCGTCTTCCGCGATGTTGTGGGCTTCGATCTCGGCCATGCCGTTGCGATAGGCACGCGCATTGTCGGTCGGATGCCCCGTCAGCACGGTGTTGCGCAGGGTGAGGGCCGGCCCGACGATGGTGGCCCCGGGAATGGTGGGCTTGAGGCGCGAGCCGGGCAGCGCGCCGACGATGCCGAGGTTGTCCATGACGTCTGAGACGATGCCGGTGGCATCGCCGAGCGCCTTGAAACCGTCGATCAGATCCTTCGGCGGACGTTCGATGTCGAGGCTTTTTACGCGTTCTGGGGCGATCTTGCCCAACAGCGTCTTGGTCATGCGGTGTCTCCTGTGGAATGCGGCCCCTGGCGGCCGGGACAATGATTGAAAAATTCTCATCGTATTCCCGGGCGGCATCAATCGATTTATAGTCAATATCNTTGACTTTTANTCATCCATCATGCGCCCTCGCCTGCCCCCNCTGAATCCCCTGCGCACGTTCGAGGCCGCGGCGCGCCACCAGAGCTTTACCCGCGCCGCCCGCGAACTGCACGTCACCCCCGGCGCGGTGAGCCGCCAGGTCATGGTGCTCGAGAAATTCCTCGGCGCCCGGCTATTCGAGCGGGTCAATCGCGAAGTGCGCCTGACGCCGGTGGGCCAGCGTTACCTGAACGACTTGAGCGATGTCTTCGACCGCATCGCCGCATCCACCCTGCGGGCCATGCAAGGCGTGCGCGAACGGCCGCTGCACGTCTGGTGCCCCATGACCTTCGCCATGCGCTGGCTCGTGCCGCGGCTGCCCGCCTTCCATGCCGCCCACCCGGGGCGCGACGCGATCTTCACGACGTCGCTCAAGCCCGTGGATTTCTCTGTGCACGATGCAGACGTCGCCATTCGCATGGGGCGGGGCGATTGGCCGGGCGTCATTTCACGCCACCTGGTCGGCATCGAGTTGCTGCCTGTATGCAGCCCCCGGCTGCTCAGCGGGCCGACGCCACTGAAAACGCCGCGCGACCTCGCCCGCCACACCTTGCTGCAATCGGTGGCCCGGCCGGAGTACTGGCGCATCTGGCTCGAGGCCGCCGGCGCCGGCGACGTCGACCCCGATCGGGGACTGACTTTCGAGAGCGTGAGTCTTGCGTACCAGGCGGCGCTGGAAGGCCTGGGCGTTGCGATGGGGCAGCATGCGCTGGTGGCGGAAGATCTGGCTGTGGGCAGGCTGGTCGCGCCGTTCGGGCCGCGCGTGCCGATCGACAACGCCTTTTATCTGGTTTACCCGGAGAGGCTGGAAGACGACGCCCACCTGAGCACCTTCCGGGACTGGATCCTGGCGGAAGCCCAGGCCGACGAGGCGCGCCGCGCGGCGCTCAGGCAATGACAGGCCAGCCGTGCAAGGGGGCTGGCTAAGCCCCGCGCCCGCCGGCGCCACCCACCCTCTCCAAGACGCCCCGCAACGCGATGTGCACGGATTGCATGCGAACGGAGGTGCGGTCCCCTTCAAGCAGGTGGGTAGCGGTCCTGACTTCAGGATGCGCCGGGTCGCCCCAGGCCCAGCCGAAGCACACCATGCCCACCGGCTTGCCCGGCGTAGCGCCTCCCGGCCCCGCAATGCCGGTGGTAGAAACCGCAACCTGCGCGCCCGCCGCGCGCAAGGCGCCTGCCGCCATTTCGGCCGCCGTCTCTTCACTGACTGCACCGTGCGCCGCGAGCGTCGCTTCGTGCACGCCGAGCTGCGCCATCTTGGCGGCATTGGTGTAGGTGACGAAGCCGCGGTCGAACCAGGCGCTCGATCCTGCGATGGCCGTCACCAGGCCGGCCACCAGCCCGCCCGTGCATGACTCGGCCGACGCCAGCATCAATTGTCTTGCCTGCAGGAAACGTCCGACTTCGGCGGACAGCGCGAGGGAGTCTTCGTCGAACATGGAACCTCCGGTCGTGCGGAGCGGACTTCAGCCGCCCATGAAGCGGTAGTACAGCGCAAACGCAAGCAATGTATAGAACGCCGCGATGAGATCGTCCCACATGACGCCCAGCCCGTTCTTGAGCTTGCGGTCGAAATAGCCGATCGGAGGCGGCTTGAGGATGTCGAACAAGCGAAAGAGCAGAAAACCGAAAGCCTGGGCCACGGCCGAGCCGGGAATCAGCCACAGCACTGTCCAGAACGCCACCATTTCGTCCCATACCATTCCGCCGTGGTCGGGCACGCCCAGGTCGCGCCCAGTGCGGTGGCACGCCCACACGCCCAGCACAAAAGCGGCCAACAGGAACACGGCCTGGTGCAGCGGCGCCAACACTACGGCCAAGGGCTGCCACAGCAGCCACGCAAGGAGCGTTCCCCAGGTGCCCGGCGCCGGCCGCATCAGGCCGCTCCCCAGGCCAAAGGCGACGATGCGCGAGAGTCGGACGCGCATCCATGCGAAATTCGGACTGGCCGGCGCCGTGCCGGCGGAAGAGAAATCGGTCATGGCATTCAAGCGAAGTGATCGAAGCCTGCGCGGGGCAATTCCGGCAGCGGCGCGCCGCTGCCGTCCACCACGGACAGCCCGGACCCAAGCTCCACGGCCCCTATGCGCGTCACCGCCGTTCCCACTCGCGCGGCCGCCTCGGCGACCCGTTCGCGCGCGGAGGGCGGCGCGGTAAAACAAAGCTCATAAGCGTCCCCGCCTCCC
>Ga0065720_1019427_pt1 | contig 26272 bp, 17 predicted proteins | sample Thericmetagenome_FD_59107 | JGI IMG/M metagenome (GOLD analysis project Ga0065720, IMG submission 59107) | Thermophilic microbial communities from the Joint Bioenergy Institute, California, USA of rice/straw/compost enrichment - eDNA_2 v2... | ecosystem: Engineered > Solid waste > Grass >... | reverse complement strand
GGGGGGGGGGGGCAGAAGCTGTGATCAGGTTAAGAACCAAGCACAAAGTAGTCATGTGGGTGTGATTCCTTCCAAGAATGTGTCCTGTTGTGTTGTACAACTGTGGGTTCGAGCTCACATACAGTCCAAGATGTGTTGGTGTTGCTTTCCAGAACACGGGCAGTCCTGGGCAAGAAAGTCTCAATATGAGGGTCTCTTATCGGCCACCTACCCCCGAGTGGGTCATTGGCTATGGTTGGGGAAGCGAAGAAAATGGGTTGGGTATATCTTCTTTCTTTACAGACATCCCGCAATGTTCTTCCATGTACCTAAGTACTGCATTTGCGGTTGGCAAGTGCAAGGTCACGCTGGTATGTGAAGGAGTTAGTAACAGCCTGCTCTGTTACCCCATCGCTTTGTCACTTTTCGCAAGGCCAACAGCACAACCACTGTACTTCCGATTTTGTCTCCATTCAACCCAGAAGTCGGGTGTGTGTCAAAGCGAGACAAGTGCGGAGTGCTGATCGCAGGTTGTGTTCGAGACGCGTCCAGGTCGTGCTTCCATTCCTGCCAATCCCGCCATCTTCCAGTACTCGAGCCCAACCCCACCTACCTCCAGAAGTCCAGTTGAGACAGCTCAACCCATTCACGTTCACTTGGCCGTGTCCAGCCAAAACACTCAGTGTACTCAACGACTCATGAAATGGGTAGGCTTGAGGGTCAGGCCGTCAATTGTTCCGGCCCTCCCGGATTGTCAGCGCCACTATTTCCTGTAGCTCACTTGCACTGCTGATCGATCAAAACTCGGCCACCACAGTAATTGGTCCGGGTGTTGTACCGCAGATGCCGTCCAGTCAACGCTCCACCTCGAAGACATTTTTCATGCCAGTAGGGCCGTCACTCATCACGTTACTACCAAAGTATAGCTGGATTAGTTGTTTTCTCTAACGAAAGGTGACATGTATGAAGTCATCTAGTCTCAATGAGCAGGTATCATGCGAATAAGCGCCTGTAGCGTTGGTGAAAATAGGAAATGTTTTACCTAAATTGCCTGTTTATGGAAGTATGCAGTTTTGAGTTTTGGATATGAAGTCATCTGCACAATCGATCTCGCAGCTCGAGATCAAAAGGAGAATATGAGATATCAGAAAATGCCCAATGGTCTTAACATTGCCTTCGCCATTTATGTCACAAGTAGAAAACAAACCAACAACTCTATCTCAACAGAATGCTAGCTGAGAGAGCATGAAAGAATGATAAGACTGAGTGGTCAAAAATTAACATGCTGACGCCATGTCCCTGGATCCTAACTTCAGTTCAAAAACGTGGTATTTCGAGATATTCCCAACGCCAAATGACCTAGAGGAAACCACTCAATACTAGATGATATGTACAGAAGCCTGGTAGCGAGTACATGAGGAAAAAAAAAAAAAACTGATCCTTGTCTCCATAAGACAGGGAGACTTGAATACTACGCCCCTCAGAAGAAGCCCAGAATTACACCGGTCAATTTCCTCTCAGGCAGTTTATCTGACAGATAGTCAAAACAAATGCCATCATGCTCCGCCCCGTAAACGCACTGGTCCAGTTCCGAAACTTGGCTTTTCATTGTTGTAACTGATGGATCGTAACGGTCCAGACCAGATGGTGTGGACATATTTTCGTTGTTGAGCGCCACCAGCAGTTCCTGCACCTCGGGCCGACCTTGGAGTAGTGAACCGTCATTGAGGGGTAGCTGCGCATCGGATACCTGCAGACCATGCGTGAGCAGCAAGTTTTCGTAGTTTAATATCATGGGCGTATCCATCTGCATGACAGACATGTCAGTCGTGGTTGGTTCTATCGGAATAGATCGTGTATTTATATTGGTGGCGGAAGTCGGCAAAGACATTGCCAAGCCGGGGGACATGGTCATTTGTGTCGTAATGTTGTCGAGTATGGAGGAGTTGGCTTTGTCTAGACCCGAAATGGTTGCAAAAGTAAAAGGCAGAGATGGGGGTTCTGTTATGAAGTCGTTGTCACTGAGGTTTATGTCTCCTGTCCATTCTGCACAAGGCCCGGACTGACAGCGCAGAGGTCTCTTGGGCTTGTTTAGACTTTCCTCTTCTCCCTGGAGGGATGCCGGCCAGAGGCTTGGGGCTTGAGAAGGAAGTATGTTTGGTAGCCTGAAGCCCCAGTCGTTTGGTGCCAGTACTGCGTCGTTTGATCGTAGAAAGGCCGTGTCCACAACCGCATGGTGGGCAAAGACGGTCGGCGAGGGGCGCTGACTCGCAGTGAAACCTCCAACCATCACAGATTCTTCAAGAGGTTTTGTGTCCAAGAGAATCTTTTCCGGTGCTTTCCTAACCATGCTCTTCTTGCATCTTCGCTTGCCACCTCTGTTTGAGGGTGAGTAAACACACACCATGCCCGAGGTCAGGCAGCGTCTGCACGTCTCCTCTTTGCTGCACTTGACTTTTGCGTTGTGACAGCCATCACAAGAGGCTCGGAACTTCTGAACCTTTTTAACCTGCTGGCTTGGTGGTCCGGAGTTTTCCCCTTGAAAACCTGATCGCGGCGGTGACGGTGTTGGCACTGAAGGTGGTCCTTGGCTTGGTGACGAGAAGGACATGCTTGACTCGGTAGGCGAGGACGCCGTACTTGGGGAGCTAAACACGGAGTAGTCGTTCATCTCGTTTAGGTGCTAAGTTTTCAGGATGCTTTGGCCAGAAGTGGACAGAGGCTCGTACCCGGATGATATGGAAGTCCGACGGATCTTGATGGGCCAGTCGGGAAGCCAATGTGGTGGCGAACCAGTTCGACTCGTGACGAACGCGGCGATCTGTGAGATGTATGATCGTTGTTCCCTGTAATTAAGAAACTGAAAAGACTTGTTTCCTTGCTGATAGAGTTGAGATTGAACCCGACTGGGGAGTGTGTCCTGTCTCCCACGCCCAAGCACTAGGATCCATGCACTTCGGTGTCCTCGATAGGGAATAGGGAGGAGGGCTATGTTCACACATTCCTCCCTGTTCGTCTAGAAGCCGTCCTGTTGGTTGCCGCCAAGGATGTGGCTTCTTAACTGTTGCTGATCTCGTCCTACCAGCGAGGAGGGGGGTAGGTATGGACGGCACACCGAGGGACGGTGTCTTGAGCCAAAGAAACCATCTAAGGTGAGATGAGAACTGCACTGACGGGGAGGCGAAGGCCAACTGGAGTGGCACTGGCTAACTATTTGTATTCAGAATATGTAAGACTAGAAGGGCTACACAGAGTATGCGATTAGTGAGCGCTGGAGCCACGCTGCAGGTATGAGTACACGACGGCTATGCATCTCACAGTGCTTGTAGAAGCTGACTGCTAAACAACTGTGATCTTTGGGCAAGCTGCACACCGTGAAGCGGCATGGGTTTTGTTTCATGGGTCCACGGGAGTGCTCAAAGCAGGTAATTCTGATAGTCAAAAACAGTTTGTGATTGATGAAAAGCAGAGAACAGCTCTCGTGAAGGTGCATCCTCCTGAGGGAATATCGAATAAGACATCATCTGGCTTTCTGTGAGTAGAGAGATTGGTATGATTGGCACGAGGCGCAGAAAAAAAAAGTGTTCAGACGCATCGAACAAAAAAAAATGGGTGACTTATCGTAGGTTGCTGTTAAGTGGTTGAGGTTGAGGTTGGAAATCTCTTGGATCGTATATTCGCTCCTGCAAAGAACAGGCAACTCTAACAATACGTATAGGATACCGAATAACCGACATACCAAGACAGTGCCACAAAACAGCTGTGCTACGCGCAAAGCAGGAAGACAGCCGATCGGATCACAGCCATCACGGCAGGCTGGCCCGAACTAAACAGCAAGTTAAAGCCGTCTTTAGGCTCCAGCCCAAGCAATATACTTCCTATGCTCCCATGCTTTCCATTTATGTGACTGCAAAAGAGCAAATGTGGGCAGTTTGGTTAAATCAGCCCGCGTCTGATACCGGATACGGAAGAGTGAATCTCTTGACTGGCACCGAACATGCCTCGGAACTTTCCACTGGCCAAGAGGCTGCAGCAAGCAGGAAGATGGCTGAATGCTCAGACCGGTTTCCATGCGCTGAGTTGACGCTTGGTATGTTCCTCGCTTCCCACACTTCCAGCAACTGCTGCGCTAAGAGCTGCAATAGCGGGAAACATGGGTTACCTGAAGAGCAAACTAAGAGCAGATATGAGATATTATCACAGTATTTCCAGATACATTAAAGATTCTCCTCAGGAAGACATGACTCAGCGTCAAGCACCATGCATGTTTTGTTGCACGTGAAGTTAATAAACTGCGGATACCCTCCCTTCACCTTCCATCATGTGGCAACCTTCGTACACTGGCCGATCTGCCCTTCTACAATAGTTCCCTAGCGAACTACGCAGATCGCTTTTGCGTGATTGGAAGACAAAACTGTAATACACATGGATCTCGGAAGGCTGAAGATGCAACTCGATGACGCAATGTTGTTTCAGCCTTTGAAAGAAAGATGTCAACAACGCCTGCTAACGGTGCGCCAATCGGGGGAGCTTACACTTGGCCCTCGAGCATCTGTGGCTGTTCCGCTTGGTCAAGGAGCGAAAAAAGGCCCAGACTCTTCGGAGTGATTACGTGTGGCATATATAGTCTGGTGAAACAAAACATCGCGAAGCTTGCGTCTCCGGCGACTTTCGCTACCGTGCTCTTGGGAAACGAACGTAGCTTTACCAGGTCGTGACTTTCAGCTGTTTAGTTTGTTTTCTTTTCACAAAGCTTAGCTCTTTACTTTGAACCATTCATTTACGATCCTAGTACTCCTTGCGCGACGTGAAGCCAGCAGTGCAACAAATGTTCCTGATCCTCGTGTCTGCGGCTGAGTCTCCTTGAGACTTCTCGAAGGTAAAGCCAAGGGCCAAACAACCAATCGCTCGCTGTTTTAGGGGACTTTGATGTATCACTTCCTAGCTCTGCGGGGAATGGTAATACCAATGATACCAAGTAAAGATAACTCGATGCAGCACGGATTAGGCAGCCTTGCATTGAGGCTGGCAACACTGAGCTGACTTCAGAAACACCATTCAGCCATATGAATCATCGAATTAGCCAATTATTCTCGGAGACGCCATGGTCGCCGTGGTAACTCGCACTCTGGGACCTGATGCTGTTATCCGGATATCATACACTCTTCGCGGGGCCATCCTTGATGTGGCAGTGTTTGGAGAAGTCTCTTCTGTCCCAATGTTCCTTGTTGCTGATCCGGATCTTCGGACGTTTCTCTAGTCCATTGTGTTGATAGTCATTCAGCCACATTTGCCGCCGGTTAACCCCACACATCATGGGTATCTCCGTTACAAGCAGCATCCACGATGAACATTGTACTGTCCTCCAATACTGCAGCTCTCAGATGGGATGGTGTTACGCTCCCATTGGTTGTTGAGATGACATCTCCTGTCCCAGGTTTCGAAAGGAATTTTTGCTCAAGAAGGAGTACATAGTTATCCTGGAGTGTCATCAGTGCCTACATGCAGTGGAATATCCCGAGTTAACTAAGGAACACATTGTCATCCCGTTTATCGATGGCACTAATGCCTGAAAGAGTCGGATAGATGAAGGAAAAGATAGGCATTGAATGTTATGACAGTGTCATCTGGAAGCTGTGCTAGAAGGCATGGTGGACCTTAGTCTACGAATGCCTTACTCCTCCATGAGTTCAATGTATTTTAACACCTTTCTCTACCTCTTAGGGAGCAACCCTTCTAAAGATAATGCTCAGAAAAGTCTATTAATCTGCCCCTCATCATTTATGGTTCCCCGCCATGTAAACAACACGTTATTTTCGACAGCATGCTTACTCCCCATCCTCGACAGAGCAGATCTGACGCCCGACGCTCGGTCCCGAGACTGCGAACAGAACCCCCACTCCCTCCCCTCCGCCGGCAGCTAACTCCCCTGCGTTAGCGAGTAAGGGGCGCAGCTCAGTAGCCTGAGCCTCAAATAGATTGGGTAGGGCTGACAGAGGCTGACAGGGGCTGACAGAAACAGCTCGATCCTTTAGGTGGGGGAGGGCTGGGCCTGGGCCTGCCCCGACCAGAAAGACCCGGGGAAACCGAATGTGACTATTCCGGAGTAAATTCTGTGCCGCAAAGGAGCATACACTACGTAGCTCAGCTCCCGCTGCTGACCCATCGCCATTGTCTCAGCGTCATCGCCGCAGCCAGGCAGCCGGGGATACGGGCCATTCGAACCAAGCGCTCAAATACCGACGGTGACGTTGCGGCTGTGGCTGGCGGCAGTGGCTTCGGGAAGAGTTGGACCAGCTTGTGAAGGAGTGAAAGACAACAAAACTAGGTAGTGTGCATGGTCACAGGATGTGGATGGCGTGGGTGGCATCGGCTGACATGCAGCATCGCGGAATGTAACTTGAGCCAGGGAACGCAGCGTGAAGTCAGACCATGACAGGTTTGCTGACGGGAACTAGGCTATCTGGAGGGTAGTAGTCTGCTCCAGGACGAAATATAACGGTTAGCCGTTTAAATAGCGAGGCATGTCTAATATACTAGTACACCAGTAGGCCAGAACGGGATGTGCTATGCGGGTTGACTGACCCAGAAAGATTTGCGGCTCTGTGGTGGTAGGGTAGCATCGCAATTGGGAGTTGACATCACTTTGTCTTACACGTGTCAGCCAGTTGATGATAACGGGTATAACACAGACCCTGTACCGGAAAATATAGGTCCTCATCAAAGCATAGAACAAGTTTTGTAACACAATGATCGTAAACCATGTACTTGTTTCCTAGGTACATTGGACCCTCACAGTAACCTAAGCCCCCGCTTGACGTGTCTCTTACCCTTGAACGAGTTGCATGTGCAGAGAAAACCCTACAACTGCGGTCATATAGCTACTCAGACATGCCTAAAACTGGGTGGTTGATGCAACCCTATCACGGTCTCCCGGTTTGACATCCTTCTGGGTCTGCACAGAGATGCTAGGTAACAGTCTTGGTGCCGACATAATGGTAAGAGAAAGATAGCAAAAAACATACAACACTGAAGATTCGCTTGTCGTCACCGGCCCAACTACTAGCTCGGCCCTCACTGGTTTGACTAAGGGAGAGCGGACGGGATCCCGTACTTTCTAGTGGATATGGTCGTATGCTTTTTTTTTTTAAGTTTACAAACTACCAATATTTAAGCCCATCTGCTGAATGGATGCAAGTAGGCGAGCAGCCACAAGAGATATCACGTGACCATATGTAAGCTGAACTTTCGAAGGTGCTACGGTTTGCAACAGAATGTTTGAGAAAAGTATGGCTCATATATATATATATATATATAAATATTCTGGAGATAGAAAAGTCTTCAAAAGTCAGTCAACTCTGTTGCGAGATGGAGGTGACTTTGGGGATGGGATTTTGCTGTTGTGTTGAGAACACTTGAAAACTCAGCTTCCCATCTCGCACACCGCAGAAATGCCTTAGGCTCACCACGCGAGAATAAACAATCTCAAAGTCAAGAACCAGATGAAGGAAAAGTGAAGAATCATAATCCAACTGTATTATTATTTAGTCATTAAAAAAGACTTATTGCGTAAAATTGGAGGTCGTCATTAGCCTGTCCAGAGCCCGCTTTAGCTCCAACACCATCCCAGCCGCCCGTTTTGCTGTTGTTTTCTCGCCATCGTATTGCATGAACCACCCAGACGCGAAATAGTACCTTCAGCTCATTCATTAAACCATCCACGTCTTCAAGAGAAACGTTCCAGTCATGTTTGCCCTCGAGTCCACATCATCATCATCATCATCATTATCATCATCAGCATCCATTAGCTATAATCTCAGTGCGTGACTGTCCTCACTGCCTGCATGATAACCCCAAACATGAGCCCCCTGGCGATCTCCTCAATCTGGAGACAATCGAACAGCCGGCCCAGGGCCTCGCTAGTAGCCGCTTGTCCCATAACACCCATCAACGCAGCTGGCACGCCGCTCTCGATGAGCAATTTTCTCGCCTTGGCCCTCAACTTCTCCCTTTCCTCCTCGGTCATCTCGGCCGGCCACGCGGCCTTTTCTTCCTCCGTCGGCAGTGCATTTTGTCTCAACTTCCTCAGATGAGCCGCGATCCCGGAGTCGCTGGTGTTCGCGTCCAGCACAGACTCCTGGATCAGGTTCTGGATAGATAGAAGGGAGGGATTGCCGGGGCGCAAGAGGAAGGACTTAGCGGCGGCAAGCAGCGTACGCCGGATGTTCCATGCCGACGACAAAGTGTAGAGCTCGTTGATGACAGCAAAAAGGAGCTCAACCGCAACACGAGTCTCTTGCTCGGTCAGCTTCGCGTGCTGCTTCACACCCCGCAAGGGAGGACCGTGCAGACGCTGATGGCTAGTAAGCGTTGGCATGGTCAGGGAACGCTGATGGTGCAAGGTAAGTTGGTCGCCATTGAAAGGCGGGCGGCTGGGAGAGACAGGGATTTCGTAGTCATCCGGGATCATGTCGGGAGGCGGAGGGAGTTGAAAGCCTTCGAAGATGGGGCTAGGGGAGGAGCGCGTACCGGGGCCACGGCTCGGGGCCCGACTGGGTGCCCGACTCGATCCCCGGCTGTATTCACGGGAGGAACGGGCCCGTCGTGGCGCATCGGTAGCGTCTCCCTCTCCCTGCGAGTGCTGACTACTGGCGCGCCGCTCCATCGGAGGTATCCGACCAGGCTGAAGGTTGACGATGGACGAGCGCTGGCTGTCCATACTGTCACGGGCACGGCCGCGGCCGCTGAGGGACAAGCTGCTGTCCGCTCGTGGCAGCGACGAGATGGACAGCCGGCTGGCAGCCGTGACGTCCTGTAGCACAGACTGCTGGGATGGCTGCGGCTGGGGTTGCTGTTTCTTGGGCACGAGGCCGATGTTCCCAAGAACGCTAGTCACGCCGCCAACCACAGCCTTAGAACCCTCAAGAGGGGCACTCGCCAGAACCCCGAGCACATTCTTGCCCAGGCGCTCGACGGCCTCAAAACCGGATTTGGGCGCGCTTGGGATGTGCCCATGGTCGCGCTCAAGAAATCTCTTGAGCCCCTCGCTCTCAGCCAAACTGCGGTGTTTGCAGGCGTCGCGAAGATACCGCTCCAGCTCCCCGCGCAGCGCAGTCCGCGTGTACTGTTTCCACGAGGGTAGCGCGCTGTGCTGCTCCGTGAACTCGGTCGCCCCAGATACGGCTGCGATGCGTCGAAGCACCTCGTGGACAGCCTCGAAGTCACTGTACTTACGGACGATCATCCAACCAGGATAATGAATTGTTGCTGGCTCGATTTGCACAAGGTAATCCCAGGTGGGCCGGGATCGGATCCGACCGTCTCCCGGCTCGTCCAAGACGGTGATGATGGCATTATGTAGGGTGAGCGGCGGCTTCTGTGGCTCTTTCTTATCCTCCTCGATCTCGGGCTCGTCTCGAGCAGGAGGAAGGATCTGGTCAAAGCTGGTGAATTGCGATCCGGTGTTCTTGACCGCAAATGAGTCTTGGCTGGAGGGCGTAAGGCCTTCAGACTGGTAAGTAGAGGGCGCGGACACCTCGCTGATTTTGATTCCCAACCCCTCGCTGGCGGTTGTCTTGATGCTGGTCCCTGACATCCTCAGGGGCCGTGCACTCGACTTAGTCTGATCTCCTTTTTCTGAGCCGTCTTTCTTCTCATACCCAACAATCTGCTGGCCATTGGGCAGAGGGAGTGACTCGGTGCTGGCATTGCCTTTCTGAGCAACCATGCCATTTAACTTATTGACCCCTTCCATGGCCAACTCCATCTCCTCGTCAGCCTTGCTGAGCTTCTTTTTATGAGCCGCCAGCGACTCCTTACGGCGCGCCCGCTCCTGCTCGAACGAGTTCCTGTTGCCCTTGGTGAGGCCGATGTTGCCAACATTGCCATCAAAATCGGCGAAAACGATGTCGGACCCCGGGCCGGTTTGCATGCCCTGATCAATGGCTTGACTGAAGTCCGGTTCGCCTGATTCCAAGAAGTACACGATCCAAGTGTTGATCCAGTCTGCCTTAGAGCACTTCTGCAAGGCCGTCTCCAGAATCACCCCAGCTAGAATCTCTCGGAGGAAAATCCGAACCGCATCGCACTCGTACGTTGAGCGGTCCAAGAACCCCACCAAGTCTTCGGCAGCCATACGGAACTTATGCGCTTGCTGCTTTTGGTTGAGAAGCGTGGCAAGGCTGGAGTCGGGATGTGAAGCCAGATAGTTGTAGACAGCATCGGCGGCGGTCAAGCCGGACTCTGGGGGCAGCTCGGCAAAGGCGTTGGAGAGTTCGGACAGAAAGACGACAACGAGCGAGGAAGAGTTTGTGACGAAGTCGAGAAACATGTCGGCGGGGCGCTTGCGGCGCAGGCAATTGGCCACGCTCGCAACAAACGAGGTGAGCGTCTTGCGGCAAGCCAGCGGGAAGAACTTGTCCGCCGGCACGATCGGCGAGTACCACCACTTGACATAGTTATCGATAACGGCGTCGACCAACTCAGTCAGTGCTTCGCGCGTCTCGGGCTGTAAGTCGTCAAACGAACGTATGAGCGCGCCGTCCTGCTGCTGCTCCTCAGAGCCTGTTTCGCCGCGCAGGGCATCCTGCTCGCTCTTCTTGGCTGCCAGCAAGCGCTCTAGCAAGTCAAGGCCCTTCTCGCCCCGCACGGCGCGGGCAACTTCGACATTGCGCTGCTCCCAATGGATGAAGGACACGATGCCGCCGAAGGCGCCGATCAGAACGAGGCCGAGCCTGCCTAGCACGAAGTACGTTGTCGCAGCTAGGCCGACCGCGACGCCACCGAGCGTGCCCGGGCTGGCACTGGCCAGAAAGTCGATGATCTTGGTGGTCAGGCTCTGCTGATCGCTGGATTGAGCGCCCTCGTTCAAGACTGGAGGCTTCGTATCGGCATTGACAACCTTGGCGCCGGAGCTATTGCTGGGACTATTCGAGCCATTGGCGGCACCGACGGCGGCGCAGTCGGGATTGGCCCGCGGCGCGGGAGCATCGGGGGACTCAACGGCGGGACTGTTCATCTCCTTCGGCTCCTCCATGGTGTCGGGCTGCATACCCGGCGAGGACGCATCTTGTTGTCTCATAAAGGCGGCGCGGCTCGTGGGCAGACCATTAATCCGGCCGGCTCGGACCTGGCGAGTTGTGCTTTTGGGTGAGAGTTTGGCGGTGACGCGGCGCAAGGAACGCTGGACAAGGTCAGGCCGTTGAAAGAACGCAAATCAGGAGACTTCGTTGGAGCCGGCTGGGTGTCTGCGATTTATTGGACGGCTATCTCTGGTGGCACTGCAACGGCGGACAAGACGAAAAAAAGACAAAAAGGAGGACACAGTAGAATACACTATATGACACGAGACAGTCGTACAATTTGCCAACTGACGGGAATGAATTTGACATAAAGAAGGGAAAAACCACAGAAACCCTGGAATCGATTTGAATCTGCGGGCTGTGGTATGGGTCTGGGCCCTGACCCTGACCTGGTTCTGGTTCTGGATGCGGGTGTTTCTGATCTGAAGTGGCCCTCCCTTCCATCCTACCCGGGTTTCGGGACTTGGAATTGCTGCTGCCCTGCATCTGTTGGCTACAATTTTCGATCGGATTGGCCATTGACATCTTCTCCAGCTCCACTGTCTCCATTCATCAGGGGCTTTTCTCCCCCAACCGCCCACAACGTCCCACCAGAAGCCAGCAAGTCGCAGGAGTGGGGATCGTTCCAAACCTCAAACGCGAAGTGTCTCCACCGATATATCTGTGCGCACTGCTGCCAAGAAGCCTGCCAAGAATCAACGAACCATTTTTGGCTCCACTTTTCAGTGGAGACCTGTCATACTGTTTGCACGTGCCGACGCGTTGGAAAGCAGGAAGCCACGACGGCGACGTCACTGAAGTTCGCAGTTTGCGCGTCTCACAAGACAGTTTCAGGTAAATTTTGTGACTGCCCAGGGAATATTGAATAGCGACCGCCATCAAGCCATTAGACCATTTCTTTTTTCACCAATTACTCCAGCCCACATCTTGTCCTCGAGACCTCTTAAGTCATAATTCTCAAGGTCACGCTTAACTATTCACGGGAGGAAACCCTCAACATGCCTCCTAAGAAGCGTCAAGTTGAGGCCGAGAGCGACAAGCCTCGCCCGAAAAAGTTCAAGCCAGCTACACAGAGTGCGGCAAATGGTGGTCTCGTGAAGGGAACCGACTCAGAAGGCAATACTTACTGGGAGGTGGGTGCTCCAACCTTTTCTGATCCTTGTTAGCAAGGTGATGCTTACCATCACCAGATCGGGCACAACCGGAGAGTTGGGGTATCTAAGTTCAAGGGCACTACTCTCATCAACATTCGCGAGTACTTCACTGCCCCCGATGGTGAGATGCGCCCTGGCAAAAAGGTAGGCCAAACCATCTTGTATCTTTTGGGCTCAAGATACTGACGGTCCTCACCAAGGGCATCTCCCTAACACTGGATCAGTACAAAGCCCTGCTCGGGGCTATCCCGGAGTTGAATGACGAGCTCCGTTCTCAAGGTCACGCCGTCGACGATCCGTCGGCTGGAGAGACCAGTGGCAACGCCGTGAAGTCAGAGAAAAAACCAAAGAAGTCGAACATCGAGGCAACCAGCGAAGAGGAAGATGACGGGGACGACGGAGTCAAAGAGGAAGATGAAGAGGCTGATTAGGCAATCGGGAATATACCTTCATACTATGAATTGTTTCGAGCTCTTCGGATTTCTCCTGGGTCGGAGTTGGCCGTCTTGCTTTAGGAATGGGAATCTCGGATCATTTGCTTGGGTTTGCTAACTGGAAAAGGCGGTGGGGTATTGCGTTTGCCTGTATCGACTCCATGTCCCCATTGTCACCATCGGCACCTGAAACTAACTTGTCAATATACTCCTTTGCGCCGTTATGGTACTTCCGTGAGCTGTATATTCAATATTATTACAAAGACCGTCCTTCGCCAACAGTGAGAACGGGCCATCCATCCATTGTGTTACAGGTACTTTACGCTCGAGTTAACGAACCCGATATATATAGTTACACGGTTAGAGGAACATCAACGCCACAGCCGACTACTCATGACCTTTTCTCTTCTTCCCGGAGCCGAGCTATCAATTTTTCTTCGAGGAATGGGCTCAGCCCAAGACTATAAGAGAGTAAGCTTGTTTCCACAGAGCATATCAGGCAGGAAGCACTCACATCCCGTTGGGCGTAATGATCCGATATGTCCCGCTTGGCTGATAATTCCCAATGATCTCACCCTTACCATTGACCTCAACACTGCCAAAGATGTCCTCCGGCCTGAACACCATCAGCGACGTGCGCACCCTCTCTTCGGCATGCAGTCGACCTACCATGCAATCCTACCAAACTCAGGTGGATTCCTCGTGTCACTCAGATGCACCCATCCCCCAACTCCCGCTCCTCCTGCCCCGCCTTCAGCACTCGCACCCCCTGCTCCTCCGGACCCTCCACGGCCGCTGCGGCCTGCCTGGATGAAGCTGAAGCCTCCGGGAGACGCAAACGCTTGTGCCTGCGCCTTTAAGTCCGGGTCATTTGCAGCATGCTTGGCGAGCACATCGTTAAGGATGGTCAGAAAACGAGGATTCTCGCGGAAACTGTTGGGCGTAGGGGGAACTGTGGTCGTCGTGCCGATGGCGAGCGAAGGGTTCGGGGGATTTGTTTCAAGGTACGTTAGGAGGTGGGTATTTGGTTTAGAAGGGTGAGGAAAAACTTTCTGTAAGCATGGTCAACTTGAGGTTGAGATAAACTGGAGATGAAGGTGAGGTTTCATGGTGAGTGATGAGGGGCAGAGGGGCAAGACTGACAATGCTGGGGTTGGAGGATAATGTCGTTATGGTCCGAATGCGACTCTGACCATTCATGGGCGGGCTCAACCGGCTGATCGATCTGAATAATGTCGCCATTTTGCTGTTTGAGCTTAAAAATGACTGACGCTCATCAGATGTTGACGGTGATGGAGCTTGATGAACTGAAAGTTCTCAAATGCCTGCCGCGACCCCTGTCACTGGCCCAAGTCGAGCTTGCACCCTTGTCAGGCCCCACCAAAACACGCTAAGACGCGCCGAGAAGTCATCAACGCGTCCACGTCAATTTAAGATTCGAGATGCCCAAACGGGTACATACTACTTACAATCGACAACGGCTTCGACGCCTCGCCCCAACACCAAACCCCTCCCTCTATCATCACCGCCAAAATGATGCCAATAGAGAGCCCCCGTAAAAAGAGTCCCCGCAAGCCGCAGCATGGCAGCCCGTCTAAGCGATTGAAGCCGCCCCCGCCGCCCTTCTTTGCGCCCAAAAATGCTGCCCCGCCCTTGAGCGCGATCCCCTCATCCTCGCCCGCCTTCGCGACGCCTGCCCATCCTCTAAAGCCCTTTCAGCCCCCAACTCCTACAAAAGCTGCCGTTTTGCCGATCATTCTGCCTCCCGCGACGCTTCGGCCATTGGCTTTCCGGACTTTCACCAAAAAGCACAGCTTGACGTTGACGTCTTCGGCCCTTCAGGAGCTAGCGACCTTCATTGGCAGGCACTGTGGCTCAGGATGGAGGGAGGAAGGACTAGCAGAAAAGGTCCTCGAAGAAGTGGCCAAGTCGTGGAAAAATCGCAATGGAGGCGTCATTGTCGATGGGACGAGTCCGGAGCTTAAGGATATCCTTAAAACGCTGGAAGGGAACATGAGTGGGGGAAGAATCATCAGCGGTCCGAGGGGCTTGAGTAGGCAGAATAGCCTGCTGGAGCAGGCTGATGATTCAGAATTGTCGAAGACGAGAATGGGGTTAAGGCCTACTCCAAGCCTTAGCCGCGAAGACAGCCAAGCAGGCATGGGGGTGTCGAGCAGCATGGACGTTGATGATGAACCGGACGATGAGACATTGCGGGACCCTAGGAGCTGGCTGAAGGTCATAAACGCTTTTGATCAACCGCGGTATACATACAACGTGGCAAAGAAGCACTTTGAAAAGTGCGAGCCCTTTTTCGTCGGCTTCCCTAACCCCCGTCACTAACCATTGATACAGAATAACCACGAAACCTTCCCTCTTCCCTCCCCCGTCCCACAAGACCGAAGCCTTTCGCAATCGATACAACGTCATCCATCAACGTCTGCTCCGCAATGAGGCCTTCCAGACATCCGCCGTCACCACTAGTAGGCTCCGCCGAACCAACTCAGCAGCCATGCAATCCCACAAGATCACGCCAATCGCCAACCTCCTGGGTCGCCATGGTACAAACCACATGTTGCTTGGCATGTTGAGCGTTCTCCCGACGGGAAACTTAGCCATCAGCGATTTGACAGGGTCAATCGCTCTTGACTTGTCACATGCCGTCGCTATTCCCGAGGACTCGGCCTGGTTTACGCCGGGTATGATCGTCCTGGTCGATGGCGTGTACGAAGAGGACGAGGAACAAGTAGGCAAAGGCCTAGGAGGCAATAGTGGCGTTGGCGGTACAATCGGCGGTAAGTTCCAAGGTCTTTTTATCGGCCAGCCGCCTTGCGAACGACGCCGGGTAACGCTAGGGGTCAGCGGCCCGGACGGCGGACCAGACCACACAATCGGCGGCGGCTTCGGCTGGATCGACTTCCTCGGCGTAGGCAGCGAGCGCGCTGTCGGATCACGTATGCGCAAGCTTGAGCAGCGCCTGCTCCGCCAACCATCCCTTGCCGACCCTGAAGCGCCCAACCGAGGCCGTATAGTTATCGTGGGAGAGCTCAATCTCGATCAACCGCGCACTTTACAAGCCCTGCGCAAGATCCTCTCCCTTTACGCGACAGACCCCGAAGGGTCCACACCAATGACGTTTGTCCTTACGGGCAACTTCACCACCCATGCCGTCATGGCCCGCGGCGGCAGCGGCGGTAGTATCGAGTACAAAGAGTGTTTTGACGCTCTAGCATCGACGCTCGCTGATTTCCCCACGCTGCTGACCACCGCGACGTTCGTCTTCGTGCCGGGAGACAACGATGGCTGGGTGTCCGCATTCACAGGCGGCGCGGCCGTCCCGCTGCCGAGGAAATCCGTACCAGAGTTGTTTACTTCTCGCATCAGGCGAGCATTCGCGTCAGCGAATTCTGAGGCGGGATTATCTGGAGAAGGAAAAGGAGGAGAAGCAGTATGGGCTACGAATCCTGCTCGGCTGAGTCTCTTTGGACCAAACCACGAGATTGTCCTTTTCAGGGACGATATCTCGGCTCGGCTGCGCCGTTCATCAGTGCGACTGAAGGGGAAAGTCCCCGTCCAAGAGGAGACTGCTGCGGACGGAGACGTCACGATGTCCGGCGCCAACGGGTCGTCTACTCCACAACCTGCCGAGGATATGGATATCGACTCCCAACCGCCACTCATGTCTTCTCCCCCTCTACAGAATCTCAACCTCGACGGTAGCGGTCCTAGCCGACCGCCCCAACAACGGCAACAACCACCACAAACCGAGCCACCACTACCATATGATATCCTCGCTGCCCGCAAGCTCGTTAAAACCATCCTCGACCAAGGCTACCTGTCCCCCTTCCGTCCCTCCATTCGCCCTGTGCACTGGGACTACACGTCCGCTCTTCATCTGTACCCCTTACCAACAGCGCTAGTACTCGTGGACACAACAGCACCCGCATTTTGTGTCACGTATGAAGGGTGCAATGTTATGAATCCGGGCCCAGTGCTAGTGCCTGGGAGAAAAGGGGTTGCGCGATGGGTAGAGTATAATGTCGTCAGCGGGAAGGGCGGCAGGGTTAGGGAATGTACTTTCTAATGTAGGATGGGGTTTGTCATATTGGGGAATAGGAAGAGGATGAGGGTTTGTTCTTTCAGAAAGACTTTTGCAGGTTTCGATAGGTAGAACTACTGTACTGGATAGGGATATCAAGTTATGGTCAATGAATGCACATGGTGGAGACGGAATGGTAAATCTGTTTTTGGTAGATCATAAGCAGTCATCCATGGACGTAATGACATGACTTATAGATGGAATTCATGTTCTTGGTGCTATACTTGCAACATTGAGCCCGGGTAGCCTTCTCACTTTACAGGGACAAGAGGCAATTTTTTTTTTTTCTTTGGATGCATAGGCACCTAACTGAAGTGAGAGAACTTCTCATAAACACCAATCTGCTGAACCATCTATTCTCGTGTGACCACAAATATGCGTTCTTCATCCAATGCATTGTCCCTACCAGTCTTTCAGGGAGCGGACTTTCAGAATTACCTGGGGTCCCATGGGGGGGAGGGACTCATATTGCGAACTGAGTGCCTTATCCCCCTGGTCGAGGAAACAGTCTCCCCGATCATTGAATGGCCGCACTACCATCCTTTTCCCTGAACATTCAATTCTGTCTGTGGCAAAGGACAGGTAATTTTCGAGATGTTGCTTGAAGATATTGGACATCGATTTTATGTCTTGCCAATCAAGGCGTGGTCGGACCCCTTTTCCCCCCCTGCACCTTCTTGATTCCTTTCTCTGTTATTTGATTCTTTGCAAGAGTGTATCTCCATGTTTACGTTGGTTTAATCCAACCTGAATCGTCGGGTTGTTTTGGAGCACTCGGGCCTTGCAAGAACCTTAAACATGATTTACGTCAGGAGCAGTTATTTTTTGTGTTCTGGGACGAAACATCATTATCATTATCATTTTCAATCCGGAAACAACATCTGTGTTCTTAAAGAAATATTCGAGTGTTACTCTCCGGGTTTGGTGGCTCGGCGACTCACCGAGGTCTTGATGTACCACTTCAGATCATCTTGTTGACAACTGTGGCATATGCTGGCAATGCCCTTCGGCTGCTAGCTTTGCGATGATATATGATTAACGACGTGCTTTCAGTCCACCCTGCACAACTTTCACTTGACAACCCTTGTATTTGGCAATCACTGTTACTCCTTGTAAACAAGAAGAGATGCATAACCCCGCCTGCGAGATTTGTGGTCGGGAAACCTGATGTATGATATCCTCTGATGAGGCACTTAGGCCACGAAGGCCGAACAGTTTAAGGTACCAAATGGTTCTTTGATTCACGTGTCTATCTTCAAGGTCTGCAGATATCCAAGGCCACAAGATGAAAGATGCATTGAACAAGTAGGGGAAGTCACATGACGACTCAAGCCACAATGGCGGAAAGTGTCGGCTCCATCACAGAAGTGACTCAGAACCACAGATCTGAAAGGCAAAACGAACAGAAACTAATCCAGCCAAAGTCCAAGTTAAAAGACTGAGCAGGAGAATTGCATGGAGATGGCCTGACAGCTGCTTCCCGATTTCGAATGGTAGCTTGTGTCTGGACAGCCGTGAGCGCGAAAACTTGGTCCTGGTGCTGGTACAGAGCCATCGAATCCTGGGTCAGTGTCCAACACATATTTCGGAAAAAGCTATGCCCACTGCTTGCCATGTACAGATGTAAGTGCAATTCCATGCCTCTGGGCAGGTGTGACTTAGCCGCTGTACACAACAGACAGACAAATTTTAGGAAAGAGGGCGGGCAAAGCACAGCAGACAAGAAACTTCAAATAAAGTTTGAATTTCCAAAAAGGAAAGAGCCAAGAGCTGGAGAGGCGGAAGGGGCGGTGGGGGCCACCCAACTCCGAAGATCTTTGCATCCTATGATTGGCTGATCTTGCTACAGTCCCCGTCGGCGATCTGCATGTCCCCATAGCCCCACTCCTCTCAGCAACTACGAGGTGGAGCTTGCTAACGGCCTAAGCCTTGTGAGCAACCATATCCATCCTTCTCAGTCCTCACTCACTTTCTCCCACTTCACCATTCATGCTCTAGAACGCTTCCCTTAATGAAAGGCCCACTGTAGCTCGAAGTGTGCTGAACAATTCTGGTGAGATCTTCTAGTTTTCTCTGATCACAACTTCGGAGCTTAACTGACACAATGGCCCGGCGACAAGGAACACCATCTCAAGAGTTGCTTCCAGCAAGGCTTCCACTGCACCTTGTGCTCCCCAGAAGTATGGATGATATCTTCACTGCCTACAGGATATATGCACAGTGAACAAAAATTCGCAAAACTTCGCTTTATCTCGACTTCAATCTGACCAACTTTTCTTCTCCCTTTGGACCATAACCTGAGTAGCGGAGCAATCGGAGCAAGTGGGCACACGCAACTTCTCTCCAGTTCTGGTTGCTTGTAGAGTTGTGGGTGCGGTACCAATTCGACTTTTTGGCTACGAGGTGATGACATGAGCAGCTCGATGACAGACCTTAACACGTGATTGCCCGGTCTTCCCTCGGGGCTGAAGCCACGGTTATAAGGTCCTTATTAACCATCGTGACATCATTTAGTCTTGAATCCCAGACAGATGAGTGAGCTTACAAGTTGCTATGGATGCAAAAGTTTTAGCCATGAGGGATGCTTTTCACCATGCTCGGCCTTTACCAGGAATTCGGAACCGACCATTCTCCCGCGACTGCAGATGCGCGGACTATGCATCTTCAACCACACCAGAACCTCGCCCAATATGAGATGTTGCAGCTCCCATTAACATTAACGGCCATTCTACTTCACGCAGATGGTGAGAAGCCCAAAAATTGCCACGGTCAGGCTAGGAATCGACAACACCAGGTCCCTCAGTCCCCGCTATCGTGGTCGTCCTCAGCCCGCTTTTCAGCTACCCAATCAACTGTACTTGCTGCAGGCTGTTGACATTCACGAGGAACAACAGATATCAAGGGTCAGGTCTGCGCATGAAATTTCATAACTTCTCACATGCTGCTTAATGAGTTATGAGCATGCCGGTTGGTTGAGCTCAAAAGAGAAATGTGCTCCTACTACATGTGACAGCCATATTAGGCATCATGTGGAGGAGTGATTTTGTGTTGTCCTCCACCTCAATCTTCGGTCAGCTTTAATGATTTTGCAGCAGGATCTCCAATGATGCCTTCTTATCGAGAGGCCAACTCGGCCTTCGTAGCCACCGAAGGCGAATGGACCAAGCCCAAGACACCGATGGTGGATTTCTCAAAAGACTTGAAAGTCTTGGGCCCGGCTTCATCCTAGAGAGCATTTATGAAGGACTCTCACACGTTGCCACAAACACTTTATAGAGATCTTACACCCAAACCAAAGGCATCGCCTCTTGCATGGACACCTCGCAGCTGAAGCAACCCGATCCGTCCTGTCCCGTGGGCCATCAGTTCATATATCTATCGCCATCTTCACGTCATTCTCTTCGAATTGTGATACATCTGATTTAGCCCGGGTTTTGCTTGCACTGTTTGTTCTGTACCTGACATCACGCACGGTCGTGAGAGGAAGGCTGCTAATATCTTGGTTGCGTCTCTGTTTGTGAAATAATCTTTCTTTTTTTTCCTTGGGAACGCCAAAATGTGGTTCACTCAAACGACCATAACTACAATGCTGCTGGTGATATTCGCCAGGGCGGCAATCGCCGCAACAGTCACATACAACTGGAATGCTACTTGGGTATGGAGAAACCCTGATGGGAAGTATGCCCGACCAGTTGTCGGCATCAACAACGACTGGCCATGCCCTAAAATCGAGGCCACAGTCGGCGACACCGTTGTTGTCAACCTGGAAAACCGATTGGGCAACCAAACGACAGGGTTGCACTTCCATGGCTTGAACCAGATCACCACAGAGGATATGGATGGGCCTAGCGGTGTTACCCAGTGCCCTATTCCCCCTAATTCTACTGTCACGTACCGTTTTGTCGTCGACACTGCCGGTACTTATTGGTGTATGTTGATCGAATTGCCGCTCACAATCTTCCCAGAACTTCTAGTTATTAACAACCGTCAGACCACTCCCACAACTTTGGGCAATACCCCGACGGCCTGCGCGGGCCCCTCATCGTCCATGATACGGATGACCCTTATGCCAACGACTACGACGAGGAGGTGATTATCCTCGTCTCCGACTGGTAAGACTCTGGCCAAGCCTCATTCCACGTCAGCGACAGGCTAGAAGAGTTAACGCACTCCTAGGTACCATAATGACAGTATCACCGCTGTCAAGAACATGATTCAGCCGAGCAACACTCAGTTCGCTCCTCCGATTCCCGACGCCCTCCTCGTCAACGAGGGCCTCGGTGCCAACATCAACTTTACATCGGGAAACACTTACCGCATCCGCCTGATTAACGTGGCCGCCTTCGCCTCGGCCATGATCCACTTCAGCTCTCACACCATGAAGGTGATCATGAACGACGGTTCTTATCTCAAAAAGAAGGACGCCTCTCAGCTGCGTGTGGCTCCTGCCCAGCGCTATGACTTCCTGCTCGAGGCCTCCAGCCGTGACAGCGGGAACTATCCCTTCTTGGTCTCGCTGGACATCAACCGCGACTGGACCAACTCGACGGGCCTGCAATGGCCCATGAACTACACAGGCTACCTGGTCATGGACGACTCTCAGTCCTTGACTGGAACCGACGTCGTCGACAAGTGGGATCCGGCCGACGAGTCCAAGTTCGAGGCCCATGACGGCGCCGCTGCGTTCAGCTCGTACGATAAACTGATCCAACTCGACTTCAACTTCTGCTTTGACGAGAACGGGTACCCTCGGTATGTAAATCTCATTATCGGATACATTTCATATTGCCGTCAGACCTCGGCTAACGCTCATTCAGGGCCTGCTTCAACAACCTAACCTACATCGGGCAGAAGGTGCCGACGCTCTACAGTGCGGCAACCACGGGTGACGACAACACCAACCCAGATGTCTACGGCCAGGTCAACCCCTTCATCGTCGATTACGGCGATATCGTCCAGATCGTCGTCAATAACATCGATGCCGCAACGCACCCGTTCCACTTGCACGGTCATCACTTCCAGATCCTGTCCCGTCCGGCCAGCGGCACGGGCAACTGGTCTGGCTCTGACAGCGGCTACGCCAGCACCCCTCCGCGCCGCGACACCGTGGCCATCATGCCAAACTCGCATGCCGTCATCCGCTTCAATGCCTCCAACCCCGGCGTCTGGCTCTTCCATTGCCACATCGAGTGGCACGTCGAGATGGGTCTCACTGCCACCATTATCGAGGCCCCTGACCGCCTGCGCGATTTGTCCTTCCCACAGGACCACCTTGACGCTTGCAGCAAGCTGGGCATCCCCACAGCCGGTAACGCTGCTGGTAACACTGCCGACCCTACCGACACCTCCGGTATGGCTACCGTACCGCCGACCGACTACGTCGGTGCTGAGTATACGGGGTCTGCTTCGTCGGACAGTGACAGTACCAAGAAGCTCAAGGCCCGACGCGGAAGCAGCCCTGCTGCTCCCCAGCCTGTGCCGCACGTGCTCGATCTGGTGCGTCCGGCATTCTAAATACGGGACAGAGGGTTTTGCCAGGCCTGGGGGGTAGGGGTTCCATCGGGCTTTAGGGTGTTAGTGCACCCAATAAAGCCGATGCCCTATCTTGTCTTGAGTACTGCCATAGGAAAAGGCATCGTAGCCCTGGTGTAACTATTGTTCCGAGAATTTTCTTTTGGTGTTTTGCTGTTGATCCCGTGTTGATATGATATGGGATCGAGCGTGGTTCTGTCCTGGCGTGTCTTAGTGTGGCCTGTTCAGCGAAGTAATCGGATACTGGAATGGCTCATACGAGCTTTGGGAGCTGTGGAGTTTCGGGGGCTGCTGGCGATTATGTTCCTTGACCTTATATGTCAAAGAACACGATATCACGGCCGCCATTGCTGCTCTTCTATTGAAGGTGATGTTGTCAGCCTCTGTAATCGCTAGTGCTGCTCTCTCCTTGTCAGCTACAGCATATGTTCATGCTTAGGCGCACTGTATCTAAAGGATATGGAGTTCATGTCCTGTCCTCGGGGTACAATTTGCCAACGGTGCAGAGGTTGATGGGCCTATAGGCTCATCCTCTCTCCAATCTTTCGTGGGTGGAGAGGGAGAAGGCACTGCTAGGTCCCCCGTCCATGGACTTCTTCACAGATAAAATCGATGGGGCTTCGTCGCGGCATCTAGACACCGACGGGTGGTTCCAGAAGGTTAATTTTCGGATCTTGGAGTTATTTTCTTGGGGGATGGTCGGTTATCTTTTAGGTTAGCTTTTAATTGCAATCGATTTGTCCTTTTCGGTGTAGTTGCCGGCGTGTTCTCTTTCCAGTGTTTTGAATCGTGTTGGCTGGTGGGGACTATCGACCCTGAATCAGGGCTATGGCCCCTCCTACCTCCTAATTTCCGGTGACTTGTTTAGACGTAGGAAAAGGAGAGACCATGCTTCGAGGGTCACGACTTTGGACTTGGGTCCCTTATAATATAAAGCCCTTCACTGGTTGTATGCAACCATGGTTTTTGTTTGAAAGACTAGGTGGTTCCAAACCCAGACGAGAACAATCAGTGTGCGTTTGGTCGGGACCGAGGGCATGATGGTCCGCGACCCGGGTATCCGCATCTGTAGCAAGCTACGTCATCAGATCATCTGGAGGTCTAATTCCAACGATGTCAACCAGAGGCAGGGACGTATTTTTTCCAGGCATCACGTCTCTCTGTTCCATCAACGCGTCTGGAGGAGAGTTCACTCTGAATAGGGTTTAAACAAATGTTCTGAAACTTTTAGTACCCAAACACTGTAGCTAGAAAGGAGGGCATATAAAATACTTTCTGGCTCACACAAGCGTAAGGCTTGATGGAGGTTTTCGTGATAATTCATGCTTGCCCCTGAAGGTAGTGGAATAAGCACAGGGATGCGGTGCATGAACCTTGCGATACGGTAAGTCGTAGCATGTGTTGGTAACACAAAGGAGAGTAAATATCATCGCTCAGGAGGAGTGACCACCTAGGTAAAAGAAAAGGTGGAGATAAAGAATAATCAAAATACACATGCTTATCTGAAGCCAGTGATAAGCATACCTTGGTTAAGCTGTGAGGAGAAGTCCTACTGCTGAATATCTGTCCATCTTATTGAGCTAAAAACCCTGGCAATTCGAGACTTTTGCAGCTGTTAGGAACTAAGAAGCAAATTAGGATCATCAACTTCTCGGATCACAACCGCACGGACGCATGCACAACTTCAAGCTCCAAGGGGCGGGACTGATCTCCAGAGCAGTGAAATTATTACTAGATTTCAATTGTAAAAGCAGGACTCTGATTTTCTTTTTTTTTTTCCCTGCCATCTTGACCCATGAAGAGTCTATCTCTGCATATGAGAGTTCAGCCCCTGATTCCGATCTTTCTGCTCTGCTGCGGCCCAGGTGCCTAGGATTTGATTCTCCCTCAACGCAAATAGATACTTTCAAGAAAGGAAGCATATACGAGAGAGTAAAAAACAACAGCAAACCCACCAACACGAATGATCTAGCAGGACGAACGAAGTCGGTGCCAACTTAAATGCCTGACTAATCAGTATCTGTATATACAATTGACTAATAATTTCCCTTGCATCTGTATGTCAGCGCTTAATCATTTCCTCAGTTGGTCGTATATGGCCCGTGTACGCAACATGCCGTCTTGGTCCAACATGAATGGTACCATGATCACCTTTCTATAGGAATGGTTCATGCCTGTTCCCAGCTACCACTCCGAGGTAGCTGCAAGTCTGTAACAAAGCTTCCTTGTCACACAAAGCCGATAGTCTAGTTCTTCTAAGCCACCCTCTTTGAGAGCAATAAGAGTGGCATATAGCATTTAGTAGAACGTTGGACGATGACCAGGTCATGCTTTAGGTTCCATTCTGGTGGCTGGTTTAGGCGAAGGATATTCAAAATTTCTCCTCTTTCCGTAAAATATTTTCCGACCAAAGACTTAGATGCTGGGTCCCTGGGTTTATCTTGTCACTAGAGAGTCATGTGAAAAAAAAAAAAAACATGTATGACTGATCGGCAAGGTTCTCGCTAATGCACAAGCATAACACAGTAGCTGTTTAATAAAGATCCGAAAGGTTGAATGAAGGGTACTTGCGGTAGGCAGACGTGAATGGCAGCAACATATGGGAAACTATAGACCCAGTTTCCGCTCTGAAGCCATCCCTCAAGTCTCGGAAGCATATAGACTTTACTAAAAAGTGATGAGAGAGCCCACCTGAGACTCCTATACTGAAAGAGAGTTCTGTGATACATGTGACACTCAGTCCGGATGGCAACAGGCAGCCCTCAAACATTGCTCATATTGGCCTGTCGTTCAAGCTGTGTCTCGCTCTTCTGCCCGAAGGCAGAGTCAGGCGTCCAGGGTCTGGGAAAGCAATATCCCTGAGAATTAATGACAAAACAGCCTGTTTGGTTCTGCATACTACGGAGAGATCATAGATCTGCCTGGTAGCCGAAAGTAAAGCGACATGATCGCTCTGCAGAAACTTGGCTGCTGTGTGTCCCAGCCACCGGAGATGGGGAACGATTCATATACGTACCGAATAGGGCCGTTTGGAGGAGGATACTCTGATGCTGTGCAAGTTATTTCGGGCAGTCCTTGATCGTATTGATAATATCTATCCAACCAAATAGCATCTCAGAGGTTCTCAGCTTCAGTTTCCTCTTATCATCCCCAAACTATCAGACTCCTTGGCTGGCTGAAATGCAGATCAGCTACAGGAGAAAACCAAACATCACTTGATGGCAAAACAGAGACAACAACCAGCAAGAATGGTTAGAGATAAGATATGTCGTTGTAGTATGCTGTGTCACAACTGTAGTTTCGTTTCCATCCCCTACACAGGTTGGAGCGATCGCAGGCACATGCAGTCATGGGTGTAACTTGCTATGGTGTTCGGTTAGCCAAAGCTCTTAACAGCCTGTCCTGACTCTGGAAGGACATAAGTAGGGCAAGAGCCGGAGTCCGGTGGTGAAGATAGGGTGGTTCGGCACTAATGAGAGTGCTGGGAGAGGGTACTAGTGTGGGGGGGAGAGTGGGATACTCCGGCAGGGCTTGACAAACCCATTGCTTCATTGGCATTACCTGTCGGACTGGTTGAACACACGAAAAGTCGGATAGAATTAAATCAATGTAACGATATGTGCATTGGAGAGAGACGCTCAATGATGTGATATCACCAGAGAGGTTGCGATAGCCTTTGATGTGACTATCCAAAGGAACCAGGGTATCGTGCTGTCGACACAAAATTCTTGTAGCTGTTTCACTTCAAGCTTCACAGCCCATTCAGTATAGGAAGCTAAAGAAAGTGGGAAATATCCAAAAGATATTGCATCATACTTTTGAAGAGAAGTGATAGAATGATGAATTGATGGAAAGATGGCGATACTAGACGGCCTGGAGGTCAGTTGACAGAAACCAATGTGCTGCTTAAGGTACATATGTAAAGTAATTTGACAAGTACTCATGGCTGGTAAAGATATGCTGGCTTGGCCCTCCTTCCCCCCCCCCCCCCCC
>Ga0065720_1019426_pt1 | contig 26295 bp, 11 predicted proteins | sample Thericmetagenome_FD_59107 | JGI IMG/M metagenome (GOLD analysis project Ga0065720, IMG submission 59107) | Thermophilic microbial communities from the Joint Bioenergy Institute, California, USA of rice/straw/compost enrichment - eDNA_2 v2... | ecosystem: Engineered > Solid waste > Grass >... | reverse complement strand
TCAATTTTCATTAACAAACCACAGATTCGGTGCCTTCGAGGCAAAAACGCATCAAATTCAGGATGCATCGGAGATCCCGGTGAGCCAGTGAGAATGACCACTGCAAGAGCCTCACCACAGGCTGTCTATCTCACGTGCCAAAGCGGCGTCCTGCCGTCAGCACCCAAGGTCAGCATTTAGAGTAGGGCTGTTACCACTCCCCCGGTTCACATTAAACTTAGGCTGACCAAATATTGCGGCCAGAAAAGACCAGAGAGGCAGCCACTATATGGTCGCTGTTCTGAGGCCAGCTGACATAGAGACAAAAATATATCAACATTGGTCTCAGCCTTATAAGCCACTCAGCTCAGCATTCCAGCAGTTTGCGGCTGGTTGTCTCTAAAGAAGACCATTGATGGCGGATCGTTAAAGTTAAGACGGCAGGGATAGACCACCTTTAAATCAGATATCCAGCCAACAATAAGCCAACTGTTCCAACCTAACAATGAAGCAGGCTCAGTTCAGGATTCCTGAGTACTTATTGTTTGCCACAGCCAGTCAATTCGATACACACCGGAATATCTGCTGACCTGAAACTACTTTGCCGAGCCACAAAATCAAGTCCTTGAATTTGGTTTTGGGTCCCGAACGCGGAACCCTGTTGGCAGCGCCGCATGTCGGGGGCCGCCCGTAAACCAAGCTGGGCCGATTGAAGATACTGGTGGTCGCAGCCGAAGCGGGCTTGTGGAATTTGTGATGGCTGGAGTGACCGCACTGCCCGGCGGTCAGGCTCGTGTTTATCCTCGGAGAATGCTGGAGTCAACCCGTAGAGGCAGTGCATTCAAGAATTCACTGCTACTGAATACTGGAATGTGGAATGATACTGAAATGTATGACAGGTTCGAAGGTTCATAAATAAAGCTCATAACAAGAATATGGCACTTCATGAAGAGATTGGCGCTCTAACACAGTATGATCCATGATTAGCCGAGTAATAATAGACAAGTAGGTACAAGGTAGGAGGTGGGTAGCCGGGGAATGTTTATTGCTATCCCCTCATCATCCATCCATCCTCCAGATATCACGTCTTTTCCTCGCTTTTCTTTTTTTCCTTCCCAGAAAGATGACTCCCTCACTCCCAAACGCCGAATCCACAATCCACAAACCCAGCCGGATGCCGTATTCTTTACTCTCGTCGTGCTGTCCGTAATGAATGATCCGTTATCTACGCTCATAGCTCCTGCTCCGACTGCGCGTCCTGCTACGACTGCGACTGCGCCGGTCATAACTATCGCGACTGACGCTGCGGCGGCGATCATAAGATTCATTGCGACGGCTACCTCCGCCATACCTGCCACCACCGCGGCGGGGAGAACGAGAACGGGAGCGAGAGCGAGAACGGGAATCATAGGACGCAGATCGCGAGCGAGACCTTGACCGAGTGCGGGAACGGTACCGACGGCCACCGCTAGGCGGGGGCAGGGGCGAACGAGAGCGAGAGCGAGACAGGGAACGTGGGCGATAGACGTCAGAGCGGGAAGCATAACGACCGCCGCCACGACTGCCGCCACCGCCAGGCATAACGGCACGAACATTGGCGGGGGGACCACGAGGGCCACGACGGGCGAGAGGAGGGGGGGGAGAAACCTTGCGGCGAGGCAGGACAATAGAGACGTGGATGATGTTGCCGTCGAGCTGGGCTTCATGCATGTGGGTTATGGCTTGTTGAGCGTCGTCCTCGTTGTAGTAGAGGATGTAGGCTGTGCCACGGTTGGTTCCAGCTGCAAAAGAGTTAGCGATGTTCAAAAAGTTGTAGCAGAAACATGCGCACGTACAAACTCTGCTGATGGGCAGATCGAGATCCTCAATCTCACCATACTGGCCGAAAATTTCCCAGAGATGGTCCTCAGTAATGTTCTTGGTCAGGCGCTCAACCACAATCTGCAATCCTGTCAGCCGACTTCCTCCAGAGCAATATCGTAGCCAACCGACCTTAGTCGACCTCTGGCGAGGGCTCTCACTCCGAGAACGGCTTCTCGACCGGCTGTAGCCGCGGCTGTAGCTGCGATCGCGACCGCGCGAGTAACTCCTGGAGCGACTGCGGCTGCGTGGAGACCGACTGGGCGAGCGACTCAGGCTGCGTGAGCGGGTACGGCCACGGCTAATGCTGCGACTGTGGGAGCGAGAACGAGAGCGATAGCGACCACCGCCGCCGCCATTGCGCGCTGGAGAGCGAGCGCGCGAGTCTCTGCGTCTGTCCATGGATGCTGGCGATCGCGAGCGACGCGAGTACTGCGAGGCTGGGGTGCGCGACCGAGAGCGAGATCTAGAACGCGGCGAGCGAGTGCGGGAGCAAGACCTAGAACGAGAATGGCGGTCGTCGTCCAGAGCCATTCGGTCGGTGGCCCTTCCAGGAGACGACATGGTGGCTGAGGCTGAGGCTTGTGGCGCCTGTGGCACGTGTTGCGCAGCCCAATTGGCTCGTTAGGACGGGGCAATTGGCGAGGCTGAAAAAGGCTGGGATGGAGGGCGTGAAATGGTTGCGTTCCTGCCTGTTTTGCGGCAGGCTCATCAAATCTGATTGTGCCCGAGAGCCACCCAACAAAACCGAGCTTCTGGTAGGTGAAAGGTTTGGAAAGAGCTGCGCGCTGCTAACGCGCCGCGCGCCCTGCACGTGATTGGCCCACACAGGCTGTTTGCCCCACTATGCCCCACTCCATCTCTTTGCGTCATCCACACCCGCAGCCGCTGCGCTTTGGTAACCTTCCATTTCTCCAGCTAGCATCTAGAACGCGATTAATGAGGTTTCAAAAATAGCAACTTCATCCAAAAGCCAGCCCAGGCTCGCGTTGTGAAATTGCTTGCGCAGTGCCGGCTGCAAGGACTCGAGATGGTGAATATTACCCCCAGCCCTCGTCCTTGAAATCCTCAACACGTTGGCCTTATTCAAGCTGTTCTTTGCCTCGTTGTCAACACCTGAACATCATTTCAAGCCCTCTCTGTCTCTTTCATCCCTTTCCCGACCTCTTGAATGTTCTCGCTATATCCAGCAATCCAACCAAGTCCGAAACCCAACATTCTCTTGTTTCAGTTTCTTGGTTTTTCCCCTCCAGCACTACGATCGAAGAAGCCTACGTGATGAGAAATCAAACATGTCCGAATCGCTCGTTGGAAATCTCCTTGCCCTGTAATATACCAGTCATCCCTCTGACCAGCTCTCGCACAGCCGCCGCGTGCGTTAGAAAATTCAGCGGTAATAGCTCACACTGTTAGAGCAACGAACACAACACGATCTGCGATGCGCATGTTGAGTTCAGTGGCAGCGGCATTTTTCTTGTTTTCCTTCTCCTTCTCCTTCTCCTTCCTACGGGAGGTTGTTAAAACCGTGTCATCTGATGGTCGAGTTGATCCAGACCGACAAGACAGCTATGGCCAAATGCCGCTGAGTTGAGCTGCATGTAATGACCATGCGGATGTTGAAACTCTGTTATCTGCAGGCCGAATGGATCCCTTCCGGGGAGACAACTCTGGCCGAACGCCGCTGAGTCAGGCTGCGAAATATGGCCGTACGGAGGTTGTTAAGACTTTGTTATTTGATGGCCAAGCGGATCCAACCGACAGGATAACTATGGGAAAACGCCGCTGAGTTGGGCTGCAAAGTATGGCCATACGGAGATTATCGAAATTCTCTTATCTGACGGTCGAGTTGATCTGAACTTAGCAGATTATGATGAACAAAATCTCCTTCAAGCTGCCCTTGCAAGGGCTCCTCGAAGGATATGGAGCGATTTTAGCAAAGAGAGACACCCTGAATCCTTGTAAAGCCCTTGCAAAGAGGGGTGGTTCTCGTGTAACATGACTTTCCAGGATTGGCCCAGAAGGTTCAACTGTTCTTAAACTGCATCATGTATTTGTGCGGCGAATCCGATCCCTGTAGTTGTTATTTTAAAAGAGTGGAAGTATGAGGATGAAGCATGGAATAGTGGATTGAAAAGTGCAAAAGCAATCAAGAGATAAAATAGCACAGTCAAGCTATAAGGAGGCCTGGACTGTGGACGGCCGACGAGTGATGAGTGTATATCACAAAGTGCAGTGATACTCAATTTGAGCATCTGCCACAAGACTAGAATAGTTATGAAAGGTTGTTTTGTGGACCTCGTTAGCGAAGTGGAATAATTCTGCTTTGAGACTTTTCTTTCCAATTGCCACCATGATCTCTGCCGGCGGCCATCCGAATTATTATCCCTGAAGCCGGTGTAAATAACTATTACCTAATTTCCCGTTTGGTTTTCCCTGGCTGGATTATCTCCGATCGGATAGTATGCCCGCTGACTGTTCTCCCGCCCTATTGTTATCACTACTTTCCGGTGTTTCGGATAGTATGAGGGACTAGAGCCTGGAGGTATTAATCCTGTAAAATACCCAGTTATAGCGCATCACAGGTTGCCATCATGCCTTATACAGTTTGCGTTCAGGTAGTCTACAAACTAGGTTACAGGCATGCTCACCGGTGCCGTAAGCTTGACCTAGGCGTAGGACGGTGTTCCCGGTCGACACATAGTTTGTCACTAGGCCGCCTATTGTCTTTGCTCATTACTGTACTATTATTCAATCTAGAGTTGACGTACTCAGTTAAAACGCCAGCATCCGACCAACACTCCAATATCCTTGCTTGGATTTCCAGAATAATTCTCTCATAGAGGTCTTTTTTACTACAAAGCAAATTTAGATACGAACAACGAGCAAAAAGGATGACTTCCTATAGCTCCTTATCTTCACGTTCAGTAATCCTAAGGCTGGATTTTAAGTTCGATAGCTCTCGGGATATTGCCGCGTCTTCGTCGCCATTAACGCGCTTCCAGATCTTACAAACTACCAACCAACCAGCCTACCTACTCTCAGTTATGTTACAATCTCCTAGAAGAGACCAGCCTAGTGCAAAAATCAACCAAAAAAGCAGTTCGCAGTCCGATGAGGCATTACTATGAGATTTTCTAGTACTATTTGAACACATCTAACTTAGCAATAAAATCTACCTTCTAGACACAAGAGATCTGATACCAAGACATCTATCGCTCTCGCTCTTCAAGACGCCTGACAACAAGCGCGCACTGCGGGAACTTGCAGTAGATGTTGCACCTGGAGCTCCAAGGCCATTGTTCGTGCCTTCATTACACTTTTCGCCCTTCCCGAGGATGCAATTGCCGCAAACGAGAGGTTTCCACGCGCAGTTCTTTCTACGCCGGCTCTGAGTATTCTACCTTCTTGGTATTGAAGAAGGACAGCTGCGTTCTCCAGTCACGGCCAAGCACCGCCCTGCGGTATCTGGGGGAATTTCAAACAGGTTCGGTATCAGTTAATGTTAAAGTACATTTTCTCCATTTGTAGGAGTCAAAAACGGACAGCGGCCCGCCAGTGGTAAATCAAGGCAGATTTCTACGCATCTTTTCAACGGCCACCTTGGGATCCACCAGGCGATTACCCTCGTTTACCCAACTTCCAAGACACACGCATAATACCTTGACTCGCAAATAATCTCCTTGAGTTTCCAATCATTTCCTACGCATGAAAAATATTCACATGTGGGCTCATTCGCTTAACTTTGACCTTGTGGCGCTGGTCCTGATGAACGTTCCTAGTTCCTGCGGTCTGATCGCTTGAGCATCCCCCAATACTTACGCAAAATTGCAGCCCAATGCCACACCACCCCCCACCACGGGCTCTGTAACGTTACATGAGTTTGCCATTAAGCTTATATTGTATCTTGGCACTTTTGTTCTGCTGCTGGTTATAGGCAGACTATTAAGGGCCGAAATGTTCGCGATAGCATTGATGGTCGGCTTTGACAAAGAGCCTCCTGAGGAATTCTTTACCTTGCTCAGTCGTAAGGTATCGTCTTCACCCCAATCTCTTCACTTGTTTCTGGCTAGTCGAATCTGCAAGTACGTGTGGCGACAAGGCGAAACATGCACCAAACAACTGCAAAGCTGGGGCTAGCAACACTCATGGTGCTTGCCCGGGTGCCTACGACGCTTGGTTCACCACAACGACAAATTACAACTAAAACCAGTTTCGCTTGGACAATAACGACTTATATCGTTGAGAGTGTTTACTACGACACGTGGACTTATGACTTTTGGTGGTGTACACATATCACCTCACTCCTTACCAAGGGATGGTGTTCGGAACCATACCCAGTTACAACGAGCTGGCTACTTTGGCCGGGTGTTAAGGGTTATATACCTCGCAGCTTTGCGCGGTTTGCCAGGGGTCATTTGTGTGTGGAAACTTGATCGGAGCTTTATCTCCGTTGGCAACGTGCTGTACTCTAATCCTAAGCCGCCCTAGAGATTATGCAGATATTTATTGACTTACCTACATCAGAATTTCTCTTTCCAGGAGCGACTTTTCGCCTCGCAGTCATAATCGACCGTAGACAGATGCTTCAACCAACCTGTAGCTGGTTCCTATCATGATCCAACTAATCAGGAAGATAGGGCTCCTGAAAACATCAGGAGCCCTGTTAACGCTTCATTTGCCTACTGCCCTCTCCGGTCCTCCTCCTCCTTGGGCCTTCTCTACTCTCCCCGAAGCTTCAAGATCTATTTGGTGGAATTTGACCACATATTTGGTTCCTGCCACGGCAGGATACAACTTGAACGGGGATTGCTACACAATGAGCTACTCAGGGAACGAAAACTGGCGATACTGTTTGACCTACAGGACAGCTGAGCAGTACTACCCTGTTGCCGCAACCGCCGCACCAACACTCTCCCCAACTAGGTCGTACTCCCGGGTTTATCCGGAATATGACCTGGTTGAATACTTCTATGAGCTCCCTCCAGATGTGTCGCTAGCCTTGACATCATCAGCAGCCCTGTAGATCGATATGCAGCTACGACATCCAGCGACTGCACGCCCGGTATTTACTCACAGTATGCCGTGCCAGTCACATTCAGAGCACCTGACAAATGCATTCCTCACTCCGACACTTACATCTACTACAACAATGACCTCGAAACGCGAATCCACCCAAAAGTTACCCATTTTCTAAAGCCGACCAGCACCGCTACCTACACTTATACAGCCAGCAGTTGGTTGCGGGAGACTCTGCCCCACAACAGAGTTCGCACCAAGACCTACGCTGTTGAGTACAAAGTTGTCGTTCTCTACCTCGACCCGAAGGATGTCCCAGGAGATCTCTCGGATACGGAGCGTGGTATCAATCGTCGGTTTTACAGTATGGAAATAAACAAATGCCATTTTATATCACCAACACTTATACGGTCGGATTACATGCCATCGGCCGCGTCTACTTGTCCTCTTATTTTCATCGGTCAGCCGACGGCTATGGTTACTGCGAGCAGCGGAAGCAGACTGCAGAAGCGTATCAGTGTCGTTCACTTTGTTTTCCTGATTGGCATTTGGGTGTTGCTCTCTTAGGGGACCGCGTGGTACATGATCAGTTTGTTCGGAATTTGGGGCTTTCTTCAGAAGACTCCTGTCAGCTCAGCGTCGAGAGGAAGAAGTATGCGGGAGAGAAGCGTCCTGTGCGCCGATTAAGTACGAAAGCCAGGAATAGGAGATCAAATCTACAACTAGTTCAGATGGATAGATGTTTGTTGAGGTTTGTACATAAAGGTTTCTAGTACAGTCCGGGCTTAGCCTGAGGGTATACTACACATAATTGGCTTCAAATCGCTGACCTGCCCTATAACAACATCTGAGAAAGAGATAATGCTATTTAGCATGTTCTCTTAATATATTGCTTATGTTTGCCAACATTTTCGAGGTTGCAACAGCAGCCGAGATGTTAGTATGGCAGAGGATAGTTCTTGATTTGATACAGTGTCAGAGACTTTATCCTTTGGCAGGGCTCGTAGGAGTGATGGAGCATGCATTGTAAACACAAGGCCAATTTCCATCGTGACAATGACAGCCGTCCTTGACCACATTTCGGCCATCAAGGATACCTTATTTTGGTTTTTTTTTACCATCATCTATCGCCGTGCTCGTGGGAAATTTCTTATGCGATGTTAATATGCAGGTAGCTATTCGATGTGTCAATTCAGCATCCTCACGAAATACTGTGTACAAGTAGCAGTGTTTTCCTAGGAAATTATCTAGCCACAAACTACCACTATGGAAATGCTATTCCCAGTAAGTTCACGAAAGAAATGCTTTTTTTCCATGCATTCACTTCAATGTTCAGCCTAATTGCAGTTAACGGCCACCTCTGCTCAAAGTTTAAAAGTCGAACCACCCTTTCACTCAGAGCAGCCTCATGACAGGCCATACCAGCACTCAACTCACCATGAACTCACTGATCAGGACTCCTTCATAAGTTCGAGAACTCAGAACATTAGACATCTTAGATGGGAATCCGCCATCTTCTGCAGCTGCATATTATGGTGTCCCGGAGCTCTTAGGGCGCAAGATAAACACTCCTAACGTCAGCGTCGCGAACGAAAATAAATCATCCTACTGATAGATATGTACAGCTGCTTACAATCTCATACTATCGTTAAGAAGTATCGGTATGTATTGGACTTTGAAGTCTCATAGGAACTTTTGAGTGCCATGGGCAATCAGTGCATGCCAAGCTAAGGAAGCTTGGCTACAGATATTCTTTATTCATTCAGCAATTGTGTCGAGAGAAGAAACCAAGATACCTTTAAATTTCTTTCGACATCTTGTAAGCACGACCTATGGCCGTCCTTATTTGTGGTGATTTCAGTGAATTTCTTGACAGATCCAGGGGCTGACGTCAAAATTACCGGTTGCCATAGCAACAGTTCAGGGGCTGTCTCCACTTAACCTGGGACTGTAGCAGTCATGTCCAGCTTACAAACCAAATCTTCGATCGACGGAATCGTGCAGTAGATAACCAGATATGTTTTGCTGAAGCCAATATGGGGCCTTGAAATTTATCTTCTAACTGAGGTCTTCGATTTGGCCAACGTGGGAACTATGTCCTTGTGGTCTTTCGCCTGAGCCATGACACTCCTCAAATCCTCTTCATCATGTGAGACGAGGTTAAGTAGTAGCTTAGGCTGATGGGAAATTTCCCCGGCGATCTGACTTAAAAGAAGTCCGAGAAGTGCCATGATCTGTATGTAGGTATACGAAGTTTTGTGACAGCTAGGAAGAAGGATGTTGAAGGTACTCGATAATGAAGTTTTAGTCGTGTAGAAAGCACGAAAAAAATATACTCAAGGGCAGGGATGTGAGACATGGACGGTATGTGTAGATGAGCAGCACAGAGGTCTGGGAATACTGTCACTGATCATTCGAGAGCTGGTTTGCTAATCTAGATGTAGATGCCCTGGGGCACGGTGAAGAACTGATATACAGATTTCGACCATGCAACAAGTTCCATGTAGAACCATGGAATGGGCTTCACAATGTCAGAAATAATCTTTGTAACGGGTGACTTGGTCTAGTGCAGACAGGGATCAACAATGGGTCAAATGGGTTAGACGATGGCCACTGACGATGTGGGGTGCACAGCGAAGTCTATTACTACGTGTAATAATCTTTCTTGGTCCTCAGCGTTCTTTTTTGGGAAGAGGAAAACCAAGAAATATTCTTCGTCGTGTCTAAGTAGCTCCCTTTATAAAATCCCTTTGCCCTTTTGAGTACCTCGCGGTCTCCTGCGAACTTCAAGGGCTTTCCTCAGCGTGACAAGGTTATCTAACTCATTCTTGCCACCCCCTTATATATCCCGGGCTCTACCAGTCAGTTATGCCTTTGCCCTTCTCAGCTCTTGTGTCACCGGTGTTCAATATGTTGGCTGTCAAGGATATTTCTTCTCATTGAGCTGCCGTGTCCATGTGACAGAAGGAGCTTGCCAAGAGTATCTCTCCATGTTTAGTATGTCGCTTCCTGGCCTGAACTGAGACCAGTATTACAGGAAAGGTTCATGGAATGGGTCCAATCATGCAGTGTAAGATTACAACCTCCGGATCGGGAGGCCTATCCTGCCACGTTGTTGAACACTGTCTAGAGCCCAAACCCAGGCCGGAGAATGTGACGGCAGCAGCAGAACATTGCATGCCACACAACTCTCCGGGACAAAGCTTTATAGCCTTGGAGGGTACGTGCCAAACGTCCTTGGAATAAGCGAAAGATCTTTGCGAAGGTGCGGAAGCAGTTTATAACTCTAATGCCACGGTCGTTTGACTTTCAATGTCTGTGTCGTCTACACAATACCAGGCAAGGATGGACTGATCATCAGTCGTCTTGATGATTTTCTGCTGGAGCCGTATAGATGCTTTGGGCCCTTCCCCATGGAGAAGCGGCATGTTCACGCCAAAAAGGCCTAGAAGGCAATATGCTTCATCCTCTTTCCTTGTAGTTTGGTGCCTCAACGCCCAGTACATCTTACTAGCGACGCTAACGCTCTGCAGCGACACAGTTCCAGCAAGGACACACGCGTCAACCAGATTAGCTTTGGAGACTATGAATAAGAGGTTGTTATCGTTCTTTTCACCTAAGTAAGTCCATTCTCTTGTGAAAAACTCAACTCGCTGCTGTGCGATAAGTTCCTGCACAGTCCAGCCGCGTGTGAACCAACAACTGCCCTTGAAGCCGTTAATGGTGTCGACATCTAAGAGATAAGCGTAGCAGACGCTTGATTCAGCGTGCCAGCGATGCATTGAATGATGGCCTCCAATAACTCGGCGCTGCTGGACTTGTCGATGCAAGCAGCATCAATCCATATATAGTCGTAGCCTTGCTCCTTTGCTAGCTTGCAGGTGCTCTTGACCGTTGCAAAACCCGCTTTTTTTCGCGCCTGTTTTAGTGAGCATGTTACATCTGCAAAGGGAACTTCTTTCCCACAGGTATGCGATAAGATGGCATATTTAAGGACCGAGCCGATGAAGTCCTCGACCTGTAACGTTTCGATGTGTAGTAATCTCATGGTTGCATAGGTTTCAGAGATCGGAAGTGTTTTCAGGCAATGAGTGTAGTCCTAATAAGAGGGCAGCGATGGTATAGCCTGAGAGAGCCCGTCCAAGACTTTCACCCACGAATCCGGGTCCGTTTTATATCTGAAGAGCTTTGGTTCACGAATGTTTAGGACGGAGTTAGGCCAGGTTGTGTATCATCGCCCTACGCTATGATTAGGCTGAATATATGAGCATGCAGCATCGCCACAGTCAGCATCCCGGCAGCTTGTGTCAAATCGGTGATCTAATTGATAGATAAAGCATGGAGACAATAATGAGCTACTGGAGATGTTGCCTTAGAACAGAGAGGTACGTTCTCGACAGCGTTCTGTCCAGGGCATTCAAGAGCTGGGCACATTGCACCCAAGTTAAGCAGCCTCACTTTCGACCCAAGCCCCCCAACCTTTCAACCACGGCCTCCGTGGTGGGCCTAATCAGATAACTCTCAAACACGAAAACCAAAGGTTTCCCTCCCAAATCTGCACCTACCATTTTCAATATGGCAATGGTACCCTCACTATTGTATGGCTTGGCTCAACTCAGCATAGGTCCTTTCAGGGCCGGGGCTAGGGGTCGACTGATACCTACCGGCCTCGGTGCGGTCAAAGCAGTCTTGTCCCAAGCCGCCCATGCGGCCCTCAGGGTTCTCTTCCCGGTCTGGCGTACCATCACAACGCCGTGGCTATGGTCAATTGCTGGACTATACCCACGGTACCCACTAGACCGGGAAAAGTACAGATGGCGGAATCGCGTCCAAACTCTACCTCCGGACCATCCACTATGGGGAAGGCTACAAACTTCTCCACACAAAGACTGGTCTCGGCTACATCAAGCAATCCAAGGCATCCAAACAGGCCCTCTTTGGGAGTTACGGCGTCTGGGGCCCAGAGCTTAGCTCGGACTCCGCTCAGCCTCGCCCAGGCCGCGAATGGTCCCCGCCTGCGGATATGGTGTCATTGTGGAGGGCCAATAAACCGCATTCCAGCCTCTGGGACGACCCTTCAGCCAAACCTTTCTTCAGCCTGTTCGACAGGAGGTAACTTGCTAGGTAGCTTCCCGAGGCATCGGGACATGGTGACTTCCTCGAATATCACGTCCGGTTCAACCGCCCTCCGAGTGCAATTGAAACTTGCTCTTGCGGCGCGACAGTTTCTAGAGGCCACTTCCTCCGATGCCCCCTCTCCCCCTTTTAACAACCAACTTGCTGGCCAGGGACCATCAAATAGGACAAACCATCACCAGTACGTCCTCCCCGCTCTCTCTCACGCACGACTGTACAATCTCGAACGATGCGCACCCCTGATGACAAAGAATCAAAGCCAGAAGAACCTCTAGTTTGGACATCTACATATCTTACGCTCTCCCCTCCTAACCCAACTTTCTCTCCTTCTTTCCCCCCTACATATTTTCCCTTCTCCAATACCACCTCTTTATTTCATGGATACACACCGGTTTTCCCTCTTGGTTTTCCCCGCGTGTAAATAGGTTGATCTAGTCAGTGCATATGTACCTTTTGCTGCCGGCGTCGTGGGCACGACCGAGTACCCTCATTGGTGATGCGTGTTGAAAATGCAATTCAAATGCTAAAGCGACCTTAAAACTCGGGTAATATGGGATACCTGATTACTGGACGGAGCATAGGCGCGCAAAGACGTCGATGCTTCACCTTGTGAAACATCTCCCTCCGCACAGCACAGAGAAAACCACATATCAACACTCAATTAGAACTGAATCCAGGATCAACGTGAATAGAACGCAAATCTATCACCACATCGTCTGAATCGGGCCGACCGCTTAATATTTCATCCTAGCCTTGGGTGATGTTTTCGAAACGTCTCGTTTAACAAGCTTGAATGTGTAAGATTCTTTGAACTGTTAATTTGACATATCTCCCGGGTCGACCATGAAGAGTCAAAAATTAGAGCTCACGTCTAACTAGAAAATCTTATTGCATAGTGTATGGCATCTAATACTAAGCGTCACGATCCACAGGGGCTCTATCTGGAAGAGTGAGTCCTGTGCAGCCAACTGATCGGAACAAAAGGGAGCTGTGGCCCATCAAAATCAGACATCTGCCCCAATAACCAAGCATTGAGAAGGCGCTCCTCAACGCCAAGAGGCATTTATCCTTAACACCCAATGATGTTGACCCTCAACAGTCTGTGCCATTGAGCAGGAGTGAACAAGGAAAGTCACAAGGGTGTATGAGATGTATATAGATTCCAGGCAGGGCCATCTGGTCGAAGAAGCTCTCCAGTCAGCAATACAAACAGCTGTCTGTTCAACCGTTAATCACAGAGATCATTCTGACTGTGTGAGAACTCCTGTCTTTCAGGTCCAGCGGCCTGGCACCTCTCGAGCCCATCTCAGGAGGCCTCTGGATTCGTCACAACCCTTTTGCCAGCGTATAGAGCTGTGTAAGCTCGAAAAGCTCAAGTTAAAAATGTCAAGGAAATCATAGCATCCAGGGGCTCCGGTAAATTTTGTTCGGTAATAATCATCTTTTATCATCCAAGCCGCTTCATGCAGAGGCTCATCAGCTGCCTAGCTCCCGAAGCCCGAAACCGTGGACGTCACCTCCGGTTTAAGACTACCTCCAGGGCTGGAGTTGCTAGTTAGGATACAGTCGTAGGATATGCTGGGACAACAGCTATAGAATCAACGGGCTTTAGAACCAAACTAAGTGCATTTGATGACGGAGTGTGATGGATGATTGTAATAACCTGCTGTGCGTGCCATTGGCTAGCATTAGTTGTTAAAATCTGAGGCTTTTGTGCAGGATAATCCGGAGTATATGTTCATGTAGATGTTAGCGTTCGGTTCTCACCGCTCCATTTGCTGGACTTTCAAAGCTATTTTTTTGTGTTGCTGCAACGATTTTTTGTTCAACGTTTTGCATATTGTTGTGGGAGATGTCTAATGTTAGTAACAACTTGATTACACCTGAGCTGAGTTGAGATTTTCTTAAGGCGTAGGCTCCCTGTTCCAACCCCTCTGATCATCTAAAGTATCTTTGGCTAGGCCTCTCATGTCAATCAAACTTGCCTGGACCAAGACAGGTAGCGAGACATTTCATCACCATGTTCAACCCTACCCATCACGTACGACCATACCCAGTGGAAAGCACGGCATCCCGTCCGCTCTGCCCTTGTTAAGCCACTGAGGGCCCGGTCAGTAGTTGGGTCGGTGACGACCAGCGAATCCCGGGTGTTGTACGTCTTTTTTTCCTTCTGATTTTAGCTCCCGGCGCTCTGTGTTATGTCACTGCGTCCCGCCTCTCAACACTTGGGTTTAACGACGATTGCTGGGGAAAACAATAATCAAGTGGAACGCGGTTTCGCGTCGCGCATCCGCGGAACAATGTAAAAAAAAAAAATGGGGGTTTTTGGTAACTCTTGGGCTGGGCCCACACTGATGTTATCGATAGAGCTCTCCAAGAAGACCCTTGCTCACCCCCGCTGTCTGGGTGCTTATCAATCACGATAAGGGGATTCTCAAGCAAAAAATCATTGACCCCGCCATTGGTATATTGCAAATCGGCGACGGTCCTGGAGAGTTGTTTCCATTGTCTCGTCGCAAGCATCGCCGTTACTCTCAGTTCGCACACAAGCCGCAACAATGTCGTCATCAAAACAGTATCAGCAGCAGCCAGAGGATGAGGAGCTCGGCCCAGTCACAATTGCCGAGGACGAGGTCGAGGAGATCCTCGATGTTGAAGACCCCGACGGCGACGTCGCCATGGGCTCTGACGACGAGGGCCCCGAGGAGATTGCCCTCGAGAACGATAGCATCGCTTATTTCGACGGTCATAAAGACTCTGTTTTTGCCATTGCTCAACACCCTTTGTACCCGAACATCGTTGCGACCGGCGGTTCTGAAGGCGACGCCGACGATGCCCCTGGCAAGGGCTACGTTCTCGACATCTCAGCTGCTGCCGGACGCCCTGTGCTGCCCCCTAGCTATAATTCCGACCCTTCGTCAGCCCGTCAGCAAAACACCTCGCTGAACCCCATTTTCGAGATCGACGGCCACACCGACAGCATCAACGCCTTAACATTTACCCTCCCGCGCGGCGATTTCCTCGTTAGCGGCGGCATGGACGGCCGCATGCGCGTGTATGCCGTTTCTGTGCCTCAAAATGGCGCGCTTGCCCAGTTCAAGTTCCTCGCCGAGTCCCAGGAAACAGAAGAGATCAACTGGTTTGCGCCGTGCCCGTCGCCAGACCACCCTAATACCATAGCGCTTGGCGCATCTGACGGCTCAGTCTGGGTGTTCACTCTCGACGCAAGCGATCCATCCAACCCAGTTCAGATCGTCCAGTCCTATTTCCTGCACACCGGCCCTTGCACGGCAGGAGCCTGGAGCCCCGATGGTTTGCTGCTTGCTACCGTCAGCGAGGACGAGTCTTTGCACGTGTACGACGTATTTGGTGTCGCAGCAAGCAAATCCCTCGTCACCGACAACGGCCAAACTGTGGTATCCCTCACAAACGTCGACCAACGCTTCGCTGTCGAAGGCGGCCTCTTTTCCGTCGCCGTTTCCCCCACTGGTGCAGTCGTAGCCGTCGGCGGTGCCGGCGGTCAAATCAAGATCGTCGGTCTCCCACGCCTCTCCCAGCCCCAACAACCACAATCCCAGTCCCAATCCCGGACAGGCAAAACCCCCGCCGGCCGCGCTGGCCGCCCTTCTCAACAACAACAAACTACCTCCCATCAAGCCGGTACCATCCTCGCCTCCCTCCAAATCCAATCCGACAACATCGAATCCCTCGCCTTCTCCCCGTCAGCCCCTATTTTGGCAGCCGGCTCAACAGATGGTTCCATCGCCGTCTTCGATACATCCCGCTCCTTCGCTCTGCGTAGACACTTGCGCGGCGCACACGCCGAGGACCCGGTCGTCAAGGTCGAGTTCGTCAAGTCGCCTCCGAACGCGGCGATGGCTGGGTGGTTGCTTACCAGCTGTGGCATGGATGGCGTGGTGAGGAGGTGGGATTTGCGGGGTGGCACTGCTGGGCCGGGAACGCTGCCTCATATGCAGCATTTACAGCAGCAACGTCAACAGCAGCAGGAGAGAGCTGCGCCAAGCGGGTTGGTGAAGGAATGGAAAGGACATCGGAGTGGACAGGAAGGGGGTGGTGTGTTGGGGTTTGTGCAGGGAGAGACGGGAGAGAGGATTGTTACGGTTGGTGATGATGCTGTTGTTTTGGTGTTCGAGGCTTGAGTCGATATCGCCGGGGATATTCCATCATGTATAGATCTTTGGGGAGGAACTGTATAGACGGATGCCGCCAACTGTGTTGGCTGGAATGAACAATGATGACAAGAGCGCACAGATTCTCGCTCTTGATGTGACCAACGCAATTATTCATTCCTATTTACTTTTCCCAACTCACAGATAAAAACGAAAAACCGACCGCAAACAAACGTTACTCCATACACTGTCTACTGTTGAGCCCTCCCATCAGCAAAGCCAGGCACGTCTAACTGCCGTCTATCCCGAAATTCAGTGTTGAAATCCCTCTCTACACTCCCCGACAGAAATGGGTATATCGGCTGTTGAAAGAAAATGTGAAACGGTGTTGAAGACAGGAGCTTGCGAATCCATGCTCGCTGAAAGTCCCGTGCAGTTAACTCAAGAGAAGCGGTTTACTCCTGGGTGGTGTCCTGGACAGGAGGGCAAGTGCAGAAGAGGTTGAGATCACCGTAGGCTGCACTTTATTAGCATCCATCTTGTACAACATTCACACAACATGGAACTTACTGTCATCCAACCGTGCCACGCTAGGCCAGAACTTCTTCTCGCGCAGCCACGGCAGCGGGTACGCTGCCTTCTCCCTGCTATACGGCCGATCCCACTTGCCCTCGCCATCACCATCAATAAGATCCTGCATCGGGTGCGGCGCCAACTTGAGCACGTTCCTATCGCGTGGCTGCTTCCCCTCCTCAATCTCGCGAATCTCCTCGCGAATGCTAATCAGCGCATCACAGAAGCGATCCAGCTCCTCCTTGCTCTCGCTCTCCGTCGGCTCAATCATGAGCGTGCCTGGAACAGGCCAGCTCATGGTGGGCGCGTGGAAGCCGTAATCCTGCAGACGCTTGGCGATGTCAATAGCCTCGATGCCAGCAGACTCCTGGAACGGCCGGGCGTCCAGGATGAACTCATGTGCGCAGCGTCCATGCTCGTTGGTGTACAGGATGGAGTAATGCGGCTTGAGCCGGCTGAGCATGTAATTGGCGTTGAGCAAGGTCACCTGGGTAGCCTTCTTTAGGCCGTCGCCGCCCATGAGCGTGTTGTAAGCCCACGGGATGGGCAAGATGGCCGCACTGCCATGAGGAGCGCTGGCGACCGGCCAGTTGGTGGTGTCCTTGACGTAGGCCGGCTTACGGGCCGGGAGGTGCTTAATCAGGTGGCTCTTGACGCAGATGGGGCCAACACCAGGGCCGCCGCCGCCGTGGGGGATGCAGAAGGTCTTGTGCAGGTTCAAGTGGCACACATCGGCGCCGATCTCACCCGGCGAGCACAGGCCGATCTGAGCGTTCATGTTGGCGCCGTCCATGTAGACTTGGCCACCGTACTTGTGGACGATCTCGCACACCTTCTTGATGTTCGGCTCGAACACACCATATGTGCTTGGGTAGGTGATCATGATAGCCGCCAGCTCATCAGCGTGCTTCTCGCACTTGGCTTCGAGATCAGCCAGGTCCAGGTTGCCCGTCTTGGTGTCGCACTTAATGGGCACCACACGCATACCAGCCATGGCAGCCGAGGCCGGATTGGTACCGTGGGCTGAGACGGGAATCAGGCAGATGTCGCGGTGACCTTCGCCGCGGGACTCATGGAACTTGCGAATGGTGCGCAGACCGGCAAACTCACCCTGGGCACCCGAGTTCGGCTGCAAGGAAACTCCGTCCATGCCCGTAATTATCCTCAACTGATTCTTGAGACCAGTGATAAGGCCATCGTAACCATGAGTGTAGCTGAAGAAAGTGTAGGGATGAACGCGCAGCCAGTGGTCATGCGAGATTAACGACATCTCAGTGGCGCCGTTGAGCTTCATGGTGCAAGAGCCAAGCGGGATCATGGAATGAACCAAGGACAGATCCTTGGACTGGAGGTGGTAGATGTAGCGGGTCAACTCGGTTTCGGAGTGGTACAAGTTGAACACGGGATGCGTCAAGTAGGGGGACTGTCTCTTAAACCCGGGGCTCAGGCGATCAACTGAGGTGGGCTTTGCCTTCTCTTCGGCAATGAACCGAGTCAATAGCTGATGGCATTGAGTAGAGTTCGCTTCACGGTCGTTCTCCGGGCACCCATTGACGAACTCATCGAAGCTCTGAATAACACGGAGCAGGTCGAGTTCCCGTGTGGCTTCATCAACACTAATGCACCATAAATTGCCCTCTGCCACCCGAGCATTGATGCGTCTCTTGGAACAAATCAAATTGAGCTTCATAGACGCATCGGTATCCTTCATCTTGATGGCGAGCGTGTCGAAGGCCACAGGCGGGGCGTCGGCAGGAACAAGGCCAAAGTGTTTGGCAGCAGCCTGTAGCACCCGGGCGCCCAGATTGCACTTCTCAGCGATACGCTTCAAGCCCTCAGGACCATGATAGATGGCATAAAAAGCGCTCATATTGGCAAGCAGCGCCTGAGCAGTGCATACGTTGCTGGTGGCCTTCTCTCTCCGGATGTGCTGCTCTCTCGTCTGTAGGGCAAGCCGGAGAGCACGGCGACCGGTCCTGTCCTTGGAGACACCGACCAGACGGCCAGGCATCTTGCGCTTATATTTCTCCTGGACGGCGAAGAAAGCAGCGTGCGGGCCGCCAAAGCCCAGGGGAATGCCGAACCGCTGGGAGTTGCCAAGCGCAATGTCGGCACCCCACTCACCAGGGGGGGTCAGGAGAGTGAGAGCCAGCAGGTCAGTCGCCGCGGCAAGCAGAGCACCTTGCTTGTGAACGACCTCAGCCAGGGCCTTGTAGTCGCTCACATTACCGTAAGTGTCCGGATACTGAACCAAAACACCAACTAAATCTTCTCCCAGAGCCTCGATATCCGAGTAGTCGCCCTTGGAAAGGTCCTTCAGTACGACATTGACGCCAAAACCCTCGGCACGACTGCGCAGCACGTTGATGGTCTGAGGATGGACATTCTCATCGACGACATAGGTACGACCGGGGCGCTTAGCCCGCGTAGTCGGCAGGGTGTTCAGAGACATAGTCAAGGCCTCAGCAGCAGCAGTGCCCTCATCGAGCAAGCTGGCGTTGGCAACAGGCAGGCTGGTCAGATCAGAAACCATGGTCTGGAAGTTGAGCAGCGACTCAAGACGGCCTTGGCTAATCTCGGGCTGATAGGGCGTGTAGCTGGTGTACCAGGCAGGGTTCTCAAAGACGTTGCGCTTAATGACCTCAGGAGTCCGGGCCTCGTAATAGCCCATGCCGATCATATTCTTGCCCAGGATCCCATTGCGCCAGGCCATGTTCTTAGCAAGATCCTGGACCTCATACTCCTCCAGACCCTCCTTAACACCGTATTTCTGGGCACTATAGTAGTTATGGTGGTCATGGAACAGCTCGCGCTGCGTCAGAATGTCGGCCGGAATGACCTGCTTCACGAACTCGTCGAGTGACTCAACTGGCGGGTCAAGGGTCTTGAGCATCTCCTGGATGTTCTCATCATTGGGGCCGATGTGTCTGTCGACGAACTTCTCGTGGGAGCGAAAGAGACGGGCCCTCATGGCAAGACGTATGCCCTCTGGCTGCTTCGGCTCCGTCGATGACCTCGGCTTTGGCGCCTTCGCATAGCACCGCGTCGTGGTAGCAATGACTGTGACGGCGGCGGCCCTGAGGGTCAAGGGAAGGTTCAGCGGTGAGGTACCGCGAACGACGAGCGCAGAAGCGCCCAGCTTGGGGCCGAGGCGGCCAATTTGCCTGGATGCCATCGAATCGAGGAGCTAGGATGAAGGTTGGCTCAAGGCTCGCGCCGGACACACAGCGCAAATGAAAGACCGTGAAGAGGCAGGCCGAATTTGTCCGGGGAAACTCTGGACCTCGATGAAAGAAAGGCGGAAAAAGAAAAGATGATGGGGTAGAAAGAAGGCGGGGACGGTCAAGGTCTGGGTTCTTCAAAGAAGTCTTAAGGAGGGACGCCACTCCACCGTCACGGCCCCAGAGTTTGTGTTTTGCAAAATCAGACGGCCTGTCTCCCAAAAACACCAACTAATCCCGGATCTTCGCTGTCCGATTCTCCAAGGAAATCGTACAAAAGTGAACCACGGCCGCGGCCTGGTGAGACGAAGGGAGCCTCGACTCTCCCCGAGTGGCACAGAACAGCACCACGTCGCAGGGCCCCCGGGACCCCGCTATCATCGCTATCACGCCCGTTGATTTCTCTGAATTTTAGATCGATAAGAATTTATCGGGTATTTTCGGCCCGGCCCACGAAAAGGAAGGCCTGCCGCGGCCTCTGAAAACCGATTGGCCAGCCCTGCCCCCTGGGTCCTGTGTGGGTCGCTGCCAAGACCCAGCATTAGGGTCGCACGCCTGTACGTTGCAGCCGCCAACGCCCAGGATACATCCCTTTGAGGCATGGCGTCACGGTTCTCCAGAAAACGTCCAAAAAAATTTCCAGACAATCCGTTGCATCGCCGTTCATCTCCAACCTCCATCCACCAACCACTCCACCCGGCAGGCCAGCGCTTTTCTGTGTCTAGCCCATCGACCACCTCCCCTTTAGCTTTATACATACTCGTACATAAGTAAATCCTGCTGTCAAAATGTTCGGAGGTTGTAAGTCTTGTGCTCTCGCGGAGTATCAAAAAGCTACATTTTAACCTCCCTCTCTCAGTCCAACCGCCCCAGCCCTCCCCGGAAGAGCTCCGTGCCGCCGAGGCCGAGGCTGCCTCTACCATCCAGCGCGCCATCGCGACCGCTGCTGTCCTCTATCTTTGTATGTCACCACACCAGGCTGATATATCTGCGACGCCAAAGGATCTAGCCCCTAACCATTGATGCAGCACCTTTCATTGTCGATGCCGTTTACAAGATGTTCTAAACGGCACCTATGATTAGCATCATATGCCAAGTCAATGTCATCTGGCGTTTACGATATGCGTGAACTTCACGGCTTGACAACCCCATCCCGAAGCAGAATTGGGCCGTTGCAACCAATTCTGGATGCTGCCTGAACGGGGGACGAAGGGTCTGTCTCGACATCGAACCATATTCATGATTCCTAATTTGCGAGAACGAGAATAATGAACACGCCGTTCTCGATGTACACTACGTCATGCGCAATCTCTGCATATCTAAGGGGACTTGGAAGGTTGGACGGAATTGATGGATTCATTCATAGAGGAAGGTCAAAGTCATGGATGTGGGCATGTTCAGCAAATGACGCATTACACTTGAGCAGATTACCTCATCCAACTTCTGATCGCCCAACGCCAGCCTGTTTTGTGAATAACTCTAACCAGGTGAACGTAGGAAAACCACCAGACTACCTCATCTGCTGAGTCCATAGTGACAAACATTATTCTTAACATCGCCGCCATGGGTATCAAAGAAGAGGCAGAGAGTTTAACTGAGTTAGCGCGCCGGTGCCGGCGCAGGGTTGTGTTGCTTCTCCCACTCCTCGAAATCCTTCTTGGCCTCCTCAACCTGCTTCTTGAGATGCTGGAGTTGCTTGTCATAATCCTCAAGAATCTGCGCTTCATGTTAGTCGTCTCGCGTCACTTTGGCAGGCCACAATAGGGTCTCACCTTCTTCGCCTTAGCCTCAATCTCCTCACCCAGCCCGTCACTCTCCGTAATCCCCGCCTGATTAATCTGATCCTTCAGATCTTCCGCATACCCCCGGAGCACGATCAATCTGCTCCACAGCTCTTCCAGCCTCGAACCCTGAGCGGGATCATTCAGCGTCTTATCAATCTGCTGCAGCTTCTGCTTAAGTTCATCCTCGTCCCCGCTAAGGGCGTATCCGCGGTTGCGCAGAACCTGCACACGCGCAGCCAGATGCAGGCACCGGCGACTCAGCTCGGCGTGGCGCCGGCGCGCGTTGAACGCGCGCACCGTGTGGTCCAGGTCGTGCCGCGATAGGATCGCGTCTAGGCTTGCGTTGATCTGGTGCAGCTTATTGTTGAACTCGGTGATAACCCGACGCTGGAGCATCAAACGCGCGACGATCGAGGGGAAGCCCGAGCAAAGAACGGGAATGAAGTTGGGCGCTGGCTTGCGCTGGAGAGCTTCTTCCCATTCCTTGGGGTCCTCGTTCGGGCCGGGCCCGTAGAGAGGGACAGTATGCTCGTCGACCTTGTTGTAAAGGTAGGTCTTGAAGGCGCAATTCGGATGGTTCGGGTTCCATTTGTCCACGATCAGCTTTATCTGCTCGGGAATTGGCTTCTGGTCTGGGTTCCAAACGCAAAATATACAGTTAGCGAACGGAAGAATCAAGTAGTATCGCCCAAGCGGCGGTTGATGAAGTCGCCGATCGAAGGTCATGAGCATTGTGATAAGTGATGTTGACGGGAAGAAACAAACTTACAGGTTGTGAGGCTACCTGGTTGCCATAATGAACCACCAAGTTGTTGGTTTTGGTTTATTTGCGACTGGCCCAGCGCAGGCGCAGCTTGTTGCTGTTGCTGCTGGAGAGGTTGCTGCTGTTGCTGGGGCTGCTAAAGTAGAAGCAGTCAGCACGTTTTGTTTCATGGCTCGGGCGGCGGCAGACTGCTTTGCGCTTACATTCGCCAGCGATTGACCAAACAGACCACCTCCTGTGTTGGCCCCAAACAGAGATTGGCCCGCAGGCCTGGTGTTTAATGACGAAAACATGAGGATAGTTGAAAGCTTCGACGGCGAGGGTCGCACCAGAAGTCGTGGATGGGCAGCTTGCTGTCGGCACGAACAGTCGACGGTGGATGAACGTAGCCAGAGGTAATGCGCAAAGAAACCCTTAAAAGGATTCCGGCCGTGTCTAGACAAAGGGTCTTAGTGATGCAGGTGGTCAGGTGTTGGCGACAACCTGGAGCCACTGGCGCGATCGAGAAGCAGCGGCAACTTCAGGTCGGCGAAAAAACACACTCCACCGTGATGCCAGCGCGACGGGGCGACAATTCCAAGCCAAGCGTTGCTGCTTGGCATCGACAAAAGTCACCTGGGGCATGCCGGCGGGTGGCCCAAGCGTCCACCGGGTTCTTAAAGCAGCTGGCCAATCAAATCGAAGCTGAATCGACGATGACGGACCCACCCCTCTAGAAAGCCGAACCTCAAGAGGTGGGCGCATCAGACAGCTCCAAACCACGCACAGCGGCACAGCTATCGCAGCGCACGACGGGCCGGTCAACAACGTCAAGATGGCAACTCGCAAGCCGGCGTACGTACTTGCCACTCCCTCCCCAAACATTTTGGAGGGCAATTGGCCTTGCTGACTGGACCCCGCATGACAGCTTCAACCAGCACGTCCTGTTGGACACCACACCCCTCCCGGACTCGATCCCGAAGGTCAAGGAGATCGGTGCCAGCTCTGCCCCTCTTCTGTCTGCCTCATTTTTTATCGGCGCCCGCTGCAAGGACTACAATGACGACTACATGCAGTGCAAGAACGAAAACCCCGGTCGCGGTGAGTTTGAGTGTTTGAAGGAGGGCCGGAGGGTCACTCGTTGCGCCCGGAGCGTGTATGTGTTCCCCGGAGACTCGATTTCTCTTTTCTTGGACCCGGAGGGTCCTCGGTTCGGGACGGAGAGGCAAACAGCTGGTTGGAGGAGCTTGGTTGTGCTACCGGGTGGGCGGGACAAGAGGCTGACGGAATCGCAGTCTGAAGGACATCAACACCCACTGCCTGGAGCAGTTCCGTGCCCATTGGCAGTGCCTCGACAACAACAACCAGCAGCTTTGGCAGTGCCGGCCGGCCGAGTGGAAGCTGAACAAGTGCGTCTACGAGAACCTGGTATGTAGCCTCACGACAGGAACTAGAGGTATTAGGCACAGGTCAGGGACGCAGGCTGACGCCGTTTCGGCAGAAACTCGAGAAGGTCATCCCCGACCAGCCCAAGAACTCTACGCCCGTGCACCTACGACAGAGGCAGATCTTCGCCCACCACGCCATCCCGCCGTGGGAAAGACCTTTCATTCCCGGTCAACCTGAGCCCCAGCTGCCGGCAGGCATTGAGATTCCTGAGAAATACAAGAACCAATCGTGAGATAGAACCGTCGCCCAGAATTAGATCAATTCATCCGTCATTTGAGTCTATCCGCCTTTTCCTTTACATATTGGATCTCTGTGGCAAAGTGGTGATGTATCAGGGGCTGTACATACAGGAATGCTAAAGAAGGGTAGACAGGCCCGTCCGGCGATAGAGTGCTATTGCTCATCTGAAGCACCATATCTTGGTGCTATCTGTCTTGCCATTGAAAACGAGCGCATGCCCAACTTCTTCCCAAGGTTCCTCCATGAGCTTCTCTCTTTCCTCAACCCCCTTACTCCATCAATGACATCATGAAGAATCTCTACATTTGACCAGTTTAGTTGGAGCCACCACAATGCCCTAAGAGCATTGCTCAGCTCAGTTTGAGTGATCTATTGTCAGTTATGTTTGGTATTTCCTGGTGTCTGAACAGCTGGTAGCCTGACTTGCCAACGTCGTCTACCTCTCTAAACACACCCAACCTATGTTCTTGTTCGTGCCCTTCTAACTGCAGCACAGGCTTTTTGCTCACATCGTGTAGAATTCACAGCCTATATTTAGCAACTGAAGAGCGTGGCCTCCTCGCCTCAACCTACCCCAAGGCATGAAACCTTGGTTTGATTGTGTAGCCATTTACTAACGGCGAAACATGATCAGCTGAAAGACGATAGCCAAAGCTTTGTGTGTGTGACTGACTCCGCAACTGTCTCTGATCTATTGACCGTTAGTTGATACACAACGTTTGAATACGGATTTAGTCTTGAGATTGACTATATCTTTGGGACCAGTGATCGTCGTGACATAAACGTCATGCTCTTAACCTTAACCTTGATCTCGCCTGGCTGATTTCTCAGAACTTGACGGTCGGGGAAGGCACACTACCCACAAGCTTATGGTATATTGGCTGTTGATGAGTGGAATCCATCATTGCTGGTTTATCGACTATATCACTTTAGCAACTCAATTGGTTCCCACGGGCTGGATGACCTTACATCAGAGAATCAATAACCACGGACCTACCCAAAATATCACTATGCTGTATCCCCCAACTGCTGAATATCCGTCTCGGGTACTGGCGAGAATCCAGTTTATCTGGGTTCGTGCTTCCTCTCACAAGAGTGACGAACATATTGAGGCACGTGTTTAGCAGAATGTGCTTACACAAAACGCTTGGATCATTCCGGCCTTCCCTTAACGGCAGTTCATTCAGAGCCGTTGCGGTTTCGTGCGCTAATAAGAGACGAGATACGTTTGAGCTCAAGTCCCGAATGTTTACCGATGGCGTGTTACTGTGGCACAGCATGGCAACAGGCTCGGTATTTTAAAATTCGGACTGAACTTGAGCACCGCTACAAACCTGCTTTGTGAGTACGTGCATAATGGTTATGAAGACATCTTCACCACTTTCTACTCCTCGCATCTGCCAGACAATAACTTCATATCATCAAAACCCTGAGGTCTCGAACCTACAACCCATGCTCCCTATATCCAGATGTTCGGGAAAATGAGACATGCTGGCCCATCCCCAGACCATCACGATCAAGATCACACAGTTTGATAAACGGCCGCGGCCAGGCCGGCCGGGTCAACAGGAATAAGGTAACAGGCTATGAGAAATGAAGGCTTGTGGGGTTTACTTCTAGGCACCATGTAGGCAAGGAAAGCTCATTATAACTAAGGCGTATGCGGCGGTGACACTATTTCAAAATGGTAAGCTATTTTGCAAAGGGGCGCTGGACTTAAGCCCGCTGGTGTCACCCAGATCTCAAACAGCACGACTTTTTATATTGCTGGTTTTTACTTCCCTCGATGATTGGATTGAGTCCGTTGTACGATGTCCACCTGGGGTCCCTATCCCACAATTGACTTCATCCTCCCCCAGTTTTCTTGGCGGCTCATCTGCCTGTTTGATATGATGTTGTCGAGGGTTTGTGGACACCTGTTTTGCCCAGTGTGGATCAGTGCATAAGATCGACTTGATCCGCGATCCAAGCAATGTAAGTCTATCTGCCGCTATTTTCAATGTTGGAAGCATGGAAACAAATAAGTTTCGCGAGTCTACTAGACCAATTAGAGGGTGAATGTGACAAACATTGGATAGACAGACGTGCAGCTTCCTGGTTAAGGACTTCACCCCATCCGTGCCGCGGGTTGGCGGACCAGGGGGTCATGTTCTCCCCCCCCCCCC
>Ga0065720_1019424_pt1 | contig 26299 bp, 21 predicted proteins | sample Thericmetagenome_FD_59107 | JGI IMG/M metagenome (GOLD analysis project Ga0065720, IMG submission 59107) | Thermophilic microbial communities from the Joint Bioenergy Institute, California, USA of rice/straw/compost enrichment - eDNA_2 v2... | ecosystem: Engineered > Solid waste > Grass >... | reverse complement strand
CCACACGCAAACCAGAGCATCCACATTCTTGAAATACTCCTTTTTCATTTGCTTGGTGATGACTCTTGGATTTCTCAGTTTCCAGACGATCTACGTGAATAAAATTAGTGACGAAGTAGTACAGCAAAATAATGTAATCAGGGTAGCATACCAAAGAAGAAATTTACAGCATAGCTATCATCTCTGGGCCACCTGTCTATATGGTACTCAAATACAGTTTTTTGTCACAACAGGAAACTATGCAATGGACATCTCTTTCTATCGAAGTAATCTTATGGTTAGCGTGAGAAACTTTTATGTTGCTCAAAACACTTTACTCTCCGAACTAGTGAATTCAAGATACAAACATATCAAAGAACTCTATTTCAAGCCTAATTCCACGTTTTATTCTCGCAATTTATCAACTAACGAGCTTACTCCCGTTGCCACATTTAATACTTTTGAGGGAGCTGGAGTGATAACTGAGCTTGTAAGGGCTGCAGCTACTTCAACAGTGATACCAGCTACTATCAATGACTTTGATAAAAGTCTCATATATCTCTCTCTGGACAGGCTCGTAATCCCATTTTACTAACTTTCTTGTCAAGGAAATAATGAGTGTAATGAAAGAAAGCTGAAAGGAGAAATACCTTGGTTCTCATTTTTTCCGGGTGGGGGAGGATTGTCTTTGGAGGGTTATATAGCCGATAATTCAGGGAATGATCTTCTCATATCAGCTACAAATGCTATTGAAATATCAAAATGGTCATTAGTCCAACTGATAGATGACAAAAATAAATTAATGGCGTTGATTTTAGTATTCTCATTAATTTTGGTTGGAATCCTTTTGTTCCTGCTGCTCTGGTTTATCTTGAAACTTTATAATCAATCCCACCGATTTTCAAATATTCTCTTCACTATTCCTCTCGATGAGGCTGAAGAGACTGAGAGCGTGATTGGCAATTTACTGCAAATCGTCAAAAAAAAATATGAATGATTCGGAGATTATAAATGAAATAGAGTCTCAGAAAATTATGCAAAGAAGAAAGAAAAAAGACAAAGCAAAGTCTACTAAAACTTTCAGGAAGGCTTCAATAAGTCGATATCGAAGGAATATTATCTTTTTATTTTTGGGATCACTGCCAATATTGATTCTAATCATTTGCTTCATCGTGATCTTTTACTTCAATTCTAAAGCAAGATTAAAGACCATCAAAAGAGAGCAAAAACAGATGGAATATGCCTTTGAGATGATGTTCTTGCAAAATTGCCTGATAAATGAAATCGCATCATTTACAATCAGAAACGGCCAGGCAACATACAAAAACAATGATCCTTATGAAGAATTCGTAAAAGACATAGACAATTATACTCCTGAGAAATACCTAGAGCAATTAAAAGATGAAAACGGTGAGCTTAGCTATGATGAAAATAGGATAATGTTTAACTTTCCCTGTGAAGAACTCACACTAGCAGGGCAGGCCATCGGACGTCCTCAAATTGTAGATATGTGCAACCAATATTCTGGAAACAAAACAGTCGGGCTAATGGACTTGCTATCCAGTAATTCTCTAGTATTTCTCTCAATTCGAGATGATTATGCTAAACTTCCTAAAGTAGCGCCAATTCTGTCAGTCTATTTATATAGAATGCTTCTTGCAATTTCAAGGTTCGATATCGCAAATGCCGTGATGTTTATGTCATGGAATTTATCCCTGAAAAATTTATTGAAACAGGTTGATCTAGTAAAGAAAGAAGGCCTCATGCTTACAGGAGTAGCCATTGGAGTAGGGTTGCTTTTGGGTCTATCTGCGTGGGGGTGGGTCTTAATCACTATTTTACGGAAACCTAAAGAAAGAGATCAAGTTTTATTATTGGTTCCAACTAAAATTCTTTTAGGAAATAGATATATCAGAAAATACGTGCTCGACAATGCAAGAGGTAAACTTGACAACTATAGAGTATTATTGTAGTTATCCTTTTATATTTCTTTGTTCCATTTTCTGAGAGTAAATTATCTATTTTTACACATTTTCAGGATAATACAGTTAGAGCAAAGAACCATTGAAAGAATCTCTAATCAATGATTTATGTTATTTCATAAAAGGACATAAAAAGTATAGATAATAAAAGATATTCCCTTAATCTTCTCCAGATTTTCTGGGACCGTTAGGATGATAAATCAGCTCAACAGGATGATGATCACTTCCAATTACCTGAGTATTAATTGTAAGGTCCTCCACAGCTCCAATAGACTCGCTATTCACTAGAAAATAATCTAGTCGCCATCCTCGATTTGTCTCCCTTGCATTGAATCGAAAAGAGTAGAAGCTAAACTGCTTTTCATATCTATAAAGATACCGAAATGTATCAATAAAGCCACTCTTTATTAGATTTGAGAAACCTTGTCTCTCCTGAGGCGTGAAACAAGGTGTTTTATCATGTCCTTTAGGATCATAAAGATCTATTTCCTCATGGGCAACATTTAGATCCCCACAAATAACAACATTCTTTATCGATTTAAGATTGCTAACGTAATTTCTGAAATCGACATCCCATTCCTGAGTTCTATAGCTAAGTCTTGCTAATTTCTCACCTGCGTTGGGAACATAACAACAAACAAGAAAGAAATTCTGAAACTCAGCTGTTATGACTCTTCCTTCAAGATCATGCTTGGGAATTCCCATTCCATACTTCACAGTGATTGGCTTATGCTTAGTGATGAAAGCTGTGCCAGCATATCCTTTGGAAGTTTTACAGCAATTAAAGAATGGCGTATATTCTTTTGGAATCCAACTCGCTAGATCTTCTTTTTCGATTCTCTCATCATCAGTTTTGATCTCGTTCAGACACAAGATATCAGGATTTGATTTCAAGATGTACTCTTGTAAGGTCTTATGTCCCAATATTCTTTTGAGTCCAGCAACGTTCCAGCTAGATATCATTATTATATCCTTGTTAATAATGCCATCTCCCACTTCAAAAACTTCTTGTGTGATTTCAGAATTATTCATTGATTCCTGACGTAGAATTTCCACTGTTTTTCGCTTTTTAGTAATTTTCTCCTGGTTATTATTTTTAGATTCTTCGTCTTTGTTTACACTATTTTTGCCTTGCTTTTTGAATTCCATTTCGAAAGCTTTCAAGCTTGGCTGGATTTGGATTGGGTTGCTCTCCTCCTGCATATCATTATTCTTTTTCACTAATTTTTCTCTTGGCTTTATTTCTTTCAAATCTGAGTCTTGTGAGCTTGGTTTGGAGACTGGATTACTTTTACTATTTTGGTTATTTTTGGCTGGCCTCTTGAAAGAGAATTGGTCCAAAAAGTCCATATTTTATTTAAATTGTAAGCATATAAAATAAAAATTAATAAGAAGTACACTATATTTATTTACGAATAAAGGTGAGTCCTAAATGACCAAATAGATGAATTATTTGATAAAATAGGTAATACGTGAAATGAATATGAAGAAATAAAAAATTATAGGCACTTAACTAGCATATTTTGCAAGAATAGCGTGTAACTTTTGGTGATTCAAAGGTTTTGAAAGATGGTCATCCATTCCAACTTCCCAACACTTCTGCTTGTCTGCCTCTTGATCATTAGCAGATAAAGCGACTATCGGAATATTTGGAATGATTTTTTCCTTCATCTTCTTTTTGAGTTCTAAAGTGGCATCATAACCGTCCATTATCGGCATTTGAAGATCCATAAAGATAATTGATAGGGAAACTCCATCCTTAGTTATCTTCTCAACTGCATCAATAGCTTCCTTTCCGTTCATTGCTGTGAAGGTTTGATATCCAAGTTTTTGAAGGGTAGCCTCAGCAACCATCAAATTAAACGAGTTATCGTCCACAATAAGAATAGATTCTCTCCTCTGAGGAACAGGGCAATGTCCCGTTGGCTCTCTTTCAGATGTCCTAGGAATAATCAATGGATATTCTTCCATATCAGTCATCTGCCTTGAGATGGCTGACTCTATGCTTGTTTGGCGGACATGGGTTTCAATATTAAGGCAATGATCGGTTAGCTTCTTTATTAAGTCATTATAATTGCCGTCTCCTTCTTCAGCTAATGGTGGGAAGATATCTGTTGTATTCTCTTGTAAATGGAGGTCAATTGTGAAGAAGAACTTTGTTCCTTTTCCGTAGATGCTATCAACCTGTATGCCCTCGTTCGCTGAATTCATCATCTTCGCTAAGCTAGTACTAATTGTCAAGCCCAATCCTATTCCGTGAGTATTGTTCGAGTCTGGATCCTCAAGCTTTCCATACATCTTGAATAACTTAGGAAGCTCTTCTTGTTTAATACCAATACCGGTATCAGAAACCCAGAATATTATTTCATTATTGTTTCTTGGATTAAGGCAGGCACCCATGGTAATTCCTCCTTCCATAGTGAATTTAATAGCATTTCCAACAAGATTTACTAGTATTTGATAAAGACGAGCTTTATCAGTGAAGATATAAGCTGGAATAGTCTCTTCCAATTCCAACTTGAAAGATAATTTCTTTTTATCACAGCCATACTCAAATAAACTTCTAACTTGTTCAAACAGTTCAGCCAAGCTGAAGTAAGATGGGCTCAACTTCAATTTTCTTCTTCTAATTTGCTGCAGGTCCAAGATTGAACTGACAACAGTCAACAGAAGGTCACAGTTAGCTTTACAATAATCGATATATCTCCTAACATTGTGGTCGCGAACTTCTTTTTCAATAATGTTCAAGATTCCAAGAATTCCATGGATTGGGGTTCTCAATTCATGAGAAACTGAGTTTATAACCCTATCTTTATTCGAATCAGCAATTTTGAGTCTTAAGATAGTTTCTTGATCAGTGATATCATTGAAGAGTATTGTGAGAGCCTCGTCTCCGTCCCATCTGATAGGAAAGATTTTGACATTGAATAATTTTCTCTCATTGCGAGGAGTACTAGAAGCTCTGAAACAAATAATTTCTTTGTTCAAAAGCTTTTTCTTATTCAGGTGTTCTAGGAGCTCTTTCACATTTCTGACAGTATTACTATCATGTAGCGAAAGGGAATCTTTCTGTTTCTCAATACTGTCTTGTTCCAAGGAGAAATTTTCCAACTGAGAAAGTGTGTCGTCATAGTTAGGGAAAGTGCGTTTATAGCTATCGTTCAAGAAAAGAGTTTTATTCTCAAGATCAACAACAAGGACACTGTCGGGGAGGTATTTTGAAATAAGCAATTTGAATTTGACTAGCTCTTCTCTAGAGTCAAAGAATGATTTGAACATTTTTCTATCATCCTTCTCCCTGGTATAGTGGACGAAGAGAAGCACTAAATCGAGCATGAGATGCAAGATAAAAGTTCCAAAATGGTCACCAATCCCAATCATACTTGTTCTGGCAATAAAAAGGACGAGATCAAGGATAATGGCCGAGAAATAGTTGATCAAACGGTTCATACAGATCTGATGGAACAATGCAAATCCATACCCTGCATAAAAGACGCCAACTTTGTCGAATCTATGGAAGAAATAGGTGGCATTTCTGAACAAGACATAAATATATCCTGCGAGGGTGGCTAGGACGATGAGTGGCTCAATCCACTTCTCGATTCTCTTCTTTAGCACCACTAGGGCAAGGGCAAGCACAAAGAAGAGAACTGTGATAATAATATAAACTTCTGTGCTTCTTAGGATGTCACTAATGAGATATGCGAATGCCACTAACGTCAAGACTAGGAGTAGGAACTATGGGATTAAAAAAGTAACAGGGTTTATACCTCAAAAAATTTTTGGAGCATCGGGAACTTCACAGTGAAGTACTCTTTCTCTTGAGTGTCGTTTTCAAACTTCAGACCAAAGAAGTGCATATTTTAGGAATCAATTAATTTTAATTAGTATGTGTAATTATAATTTCATTCTATATATTTACAGGAAACTTTTGGATCACAAAACCTCCCCAAACTCATCCTAAATTTCTATAGATTAGATTATAATCATTTCTTCCTGAGCTCAAAATCATTCTGGCAGTAAGGGCCTTGTCAAAACGGAGCTAATCTTGCTAGAAAGTGTTTATCAATCTTTTTTTAGTTCCTCATCCTTTGCATTAATTCAGTTACTTTATGGTCTTTAGCTACGATTAGAACCTTGATTTTATTCAAAGTGAATTCCTTCGATAATAACTCACATTTAAAATTAGGTTCCAATTAAGCCAATTTGTGTATTAGAGGAAGATGTCGTTTTACTCTACTCTCAAAACCCTCTTAATCGTCTGAAGTGTCTTAGAAGGCTCACTTCTCAAAGATAAATGACTGGGCTTTGAAAGTTAAATGGCTTAACTAAGTTTTGCTCATACTCAAAAATATGATGATTGATTGGGGAGAAGGAATTTCAAATTTTCAGTACTGGCTTCTAAGCAAGCCTAACAATTAAATACAATAGGCGAAGTTAGACAATTTACAACTTTATTTAGTATCATAAATGACTTTGTTAGCTTTTAAGATTTCGACTGTCTTTTGAGAATATCCGAGGATTTTAGTAAGAATTTCCTCGTTATTTTCTCCTTTAGCACCTGGTGGCGACATATGAGTTAATGCACTTCCATCGAATCTCAATGGATTTCTCACCTGCTTTATAGTTCCATAATTTGGAGACTCTACCTCCTGAACCATGCCCAAAATCTGAGTTTGTTCCTGGGAGAAAGCTTCCTTGATTGAATTAACAGGCCCTGCAGGAACTCGATGCTTTTCGAGGAGTTTCATCAATGTGGGAAGGTCATATTGTAAAAAGTATTCATTTAGTCTTTTCTCAACCTCATCTCTGTATTGCATTCTTCCCTTATTAGTCTCGAATCGAGGGTCTTCTAACAAGTCTTTAGCATTTAATGCTTCACAAAGTTGTCTATACTGTTTATCAGTACAACAGATCGTAAAATATCTCCCATCCTTAGTCTGGTAGCATCCACAAGGCACAATACTTGGATGCAAACTTCCTGTACGTTTGGGATCTCTCCCTCCATTCAGACAGGCTGACCATTGATTAACTAAAGCACTAAGTGTTGATTCTAATAGAGAAGTCTCCACTTTACACCCTTTTCCTGTAACTTGCTTATTATACAAAGCTGCTAAAATACCATTTCCGAGCGTTAGGGCAGATAATACGTCTGTTGCTGCAACTCCAACCTTCTGAGGAGGACCATCTGGCTCTCCAGTAATATGCATTAAGCCTGTAGCTGCTTGATTCACAACATCATATCCAGCTTGCTTTGCCAGCGGGCCCACTGTTCCAAAAGCAGTAACTGAAGCATAGATGATTGAAGGGTTTAACTTTTGTATTGTCTCATAATCAATTTTCAATTTTGTTGTAACACCAACAGCAAAGTTCTCAACGAATACATCAGATTTTGCAGCCAAATCATAAATAATTTGCAATCCTTCTGGTTTCTTTATATCAACGCAGAGATTTTTCTTATTCCTGTTGACAGAAAGAAAATAAGTTGCATCAGGACCCTTAAAGGGTGGACCCCATGTTCTAGTTTCATCACCTTCTGGGGCTTCTACTTTTATGACTTCTGCACCTAGATCTCCAAGAAACATTGTACAATAGGGACCGACTAATATCCTAGAAAGATCTAAAACCCTAATGTTCTGTAAGGGCTTGAAACTTGAGCTAAAATAAGCTGCAATCGAGACTTTGTTCGTGAATTTGCTCCATCGTAGTCGCTGACTTATCATTTTGTCTGAAGAGATATCCTTATAATTTTATTTAACTTTGCAATTTATGCAAAAAGCGAGGAAGGCAACAATTAAGAAAAATAACCTATTTTCTTCATTAAGGATAACTAATACAGAACGACATCGGATTATCGTCCATGTCAGTATCTCCAAGTAGTCCACAATGTTTTTTGTATGCCGAACACATCATAGAAAATAGACTTAATGGGTTCCTGAGAATAAGGCTAATTTACCAGTTTAGATTTTACTGATATAGAGGTCATATTTTGAAACCAAACTCCTAGAAAATACTCTAGTTACAATAATTATTTAAATATCCAGATGTTTATCAGAACAAAAATATTCCCTTTGAGTCAAGCAGGACTTTCCACATTGGGGTTCATCAGAACACGCAGTTCTAACACCTTTCTAAATGCCTTGAATCACTACAAATACTTCTCAACAAGCCAGAAAATTGCAGGCCAAAATGAAATTGATGTATTGCTGAATAAGCAAGTAACCTCAGGTCAGCCCCTTGAATACGGCAGTAGGACCATATATCTAATGTATAACTTCGATGTAAATATGCCTCATGGTCAGCAACGACCTGACCAATTCTTGGAGGGATATAAAATGGGGATAAAATCATATTGGGCAACAAGTACTGCCATTAAGGCCGGTGTTGCTGGTCTTTTGTACTTTTGTGTACATCCTCTTGTTTCAATCCTCCCTATTTTATGGTTCTTTGGAACTTATCAAAGAATGATAGACAGCATATCATTTGGTAACAAGTTTGTTGTCAGAATGGACTTGATCAATTCAGAAAAATTGAAGGTCTATTTTGACAATAACGAGGTAGTTTTCTGCGATCCATCTCAAACCAAGTTCTTTGGAATTACACCAATGAAAAGAGGAAAAGGAGTAGGTTTAAGATTACAGTTTCAAGAAATTGAGGATCAAACTGAGCATAGAGCGAGAATGCTCGTTTTTTCAGAGAGAAGCCTTGTAGAAAATGTTGATTTACTAAAGTGTATTATTCATGGCAATCAGGAAGCAATAGAACAGTTTGAGTTCAACCCTAATTCCGAGTAATCACTATATCAAATTTCTCGCAAGTTGTATAGAGTAAAAAAGTATTTTAATATGATCAGTGATACTACTAAACCCGTATAGCATACTTTGCTAAGAAATGTATATAACCATTCAAGAAATGAATTATTATTTAAAAAGAACAAAATATTTACTTGTGAGGGAAATTGAGGTAAATTATGATAATACCAATATCGTCCACTCCCAAAGTGGCTTTGGCATCATCTCCAATTCCAATGAACTGAGTTCTCTTGAGCCATCTATCTTGAGCTCGAGCTGCTAATTTTTCCGCCTTATTCTCTTTGCTCTGAGACCTACTAAACACGAATTCAGCTATTTCATCTTGTGAATATACATCCCACAGTCCATCTGTTCCCAGAACAATAAACTTGTCATCAACAGTAAAGTCATAACGTTTTATTTCTGGAGTGGAAATTAAAGACCTTTTATATTTCCAAGCTCCAATGGCCCTTGTGGAAACTAAGCCTGGCCCCTCTTTGTCAATGTAAAATCTTTTGCCTTCTTGTATTAGGTTTCCATTATTAAACTTGACTATTGTCCCTCCGCAGCTCAGAATTCTCTCTCTTTCTTTGTCATTGTCTAAAATATGTTGCGAAGAGATTTCCATAATCTTGTTCTGTTCTTCGTTGCCTCGGACAAGATATGCTTTAGGATTCCCTATGGTCATAACATAAATCTGATTCCTCTCTATTAGAACTCCTGTGAGAGAAACTCCACTATAGTCAAAATCAAGCGAGCTCTTTTTTAGCTGGGAATCAACATAAGTGATTCCTCCTTGCAAGTAGAGCTCTATCTCTCTAGGATTTTTAGCTCTCTCAATTTTGCTTCTATTCAACTGTAGATAAAATTGTAATGCATGATTGGCATAGTCCGCTGCCCTTTTCCCATATTTTCCAAACCCATCAAAAACAGCAAAAAAGTGGCACTCATTAATAAAATTTTCTAAAATACAAATGTCATCCTGACACTCATCTCTATATTTCCCCTGACCGTTGAATATTGCGGACTCGACTTTAATGACGGGAGGGGGACAGTAATCATATTGACAAGTATCAATTGCATATCTACATATAGTTTCTTCCTTAGCTAACTTGTAGCAGTGTAACTGGCCCATTTCCGCAAAGTCGCCTTTCTAGTCGAAATAAATTTTATTGCAATTGTAATTTAACAAACATTTTCTTATCTTAGTTTGTCATAAACAGTCATAGATGCATACATGGTATTTAGACATGGCATAAATGAGAAAGGTATGTACAGAAAAAACTGTTCATATCTTTGATTGAATTTGGTTATATACAAATAAATAAATAAATAAACACTGAAGAAAGATTTCTTCAGTGGATTTCTAATAAAGGTATTTCATTGTCAATGTGCTGGATTCGAGGGAAAAATCTCTCCGGCAAATACTTTGAGTCAAAAATTTGTCTATTGTATTTGTAGAGGTGATACCTGTAATAAAAAGAAAGTCCAAGGAAAAGAGAAATTTTAAGGATTATGATGAGAATAACAATTAAAATCCATTGATACACCGTGTCTGTTTTCAGAACATGAGTTTTGTGGGTATTCTTATTGATACCAGTCTGATCATTTTTATTTTCATTGTCTAATGAATCTCTCCCTTGAGTACTTTGCAAATTAATACCAGAACTACTAAGCTTGATGCTGCTGGCGTTCTTCTTAGTCATATTCTCAATAGAAGCTGAGGAACTAAAGTCTTTTGAAATAGAATCTTGAGTTGTTGAAGAATTATTGAAGGATTTTGTATTAGAAAGTGAGTCCAATGTTGTGTTTTGAGAAACGCTCTGACAAATCATAATTTTCATCAAAACGAGAATTATCAGAATGGCTCTATTGATGTACATTTTAGATGTGTAGGATTTCTTTTCAAAATTTATCAGCGAATTCTTCAATTTAGCTATGCAAAAATATAAATGTTTAACTGAAACAAAGGTTTTTGCCAGTACTTTGTGAAAAAATAACATTTTCAAGAAATCTCTTAGAAACTTCAACGGTTTCTTGATTATTATTAGAACCCCACATATTGTTCGCTACACCTTCAATTGTTTATCCCTATCAAATAGGGCATCTAAAGTTCTGATGAGCATACGATAGCAACTTTTTCAACAAAAAGTTGATCGAATTATAAATATCTCGTTTAGATCTCAGTGATAAATTGTCAATTTTACCTAAATATGTTTGCCGAAAAGGAATTTAAATCCTCATGCTTTATTGCATCTAATATATATTACAACCAGGCAGCACCAGTCTACTTCCATAAATACATTTCAAAGCTTGACTTGAGCGAAAGGGATTGTACCAAGTATATCAAAAACGCCAAATTAATTCGATCTTGTCGAGGATTAAAGGTGAGCCATATAAGGAAATTACTACTGACCCTCTATCAAAAGCATAAGAAACATCTTGTAAGCTTACCAGCCTATATCCTTGGAAACTCTTTCCAGGAGAGGCAGTGGTTTCCTAATTTATCTTCTATGATTCTACAATTTAACTCTCAACAGGATTGGAAAGAGTTCAGATCGAAAACAAAGCTCAAGTCCATTCTCTTCTCTTCAAATTTCTATTTAGGAGAAGATCTTGAGATCCAAATCAACAAGAAAGACCTTTTGTCGAGTAAATTATATCGATTAAAATCCCACCTGATCCGCTTAAGACAGCTCGCTGATATATCTTTTTCTGGAAAGTTAGATGACTCATATTTCTGTTTTATGGATACCATTGAAGACGAGCATAGTCAATTGAATTCTCTGAATATCATCAGACTTCAATTAATGGAAAGCCAGGGAATGGAATTAAACCATGCCAAGGTTTACTCTATTTACGAGTGTGTGAGACAGCTAGAAGTAAAAAGCAAAGGAATACTTCAATGCCTCAGGCATTTTGAAGACAATGTTTCTAAATTCCTTAACCTTGAGAGCCTAGTTATCAAGATAGCCGACGTAAATTCTGCTGAATGCTTGTCAAGTCTCTCACATGTCAAAAGACTGGAGAAACTAAAAAGTTATTTCCTGGGGCTACTAAAGGCAGATTTTGATATTAACTACCAGTCGATTGTGAGTCTTAGCTTACCACCTAAGCTAGAAAAATTTAAGCTGGCATTCCTTGACACAAAGGAATGGGATAAGGCCTATGAGCTTGTTGCCAAGGATCAAGATAAGCTCCAAAAGTATTTCATGTGTTGGCAGGAGGCAGCATTACTAAAGGAACTCCATTTATTCTTTGAGGTTTCACTTGAGACCAAGATGAATTGGCCTGATCTATTAATGCTTGCTTTGTTCTCGAAAGAGCAATTGGAAACTCTTAGACTCGAATACAGAATTAAAGGAATTGAAGAAGATGATCCCTCGTATTTGCAACAAATCTGCTCTGAGAATAATATGCTCGAATTCTACGATTTTATGAGAAATTACTTGAAGTTGGTTCCAAAACTCAGCGATATGAGCATCACTTTCCCCATTATTTCTTTGGTGAATATTCACAACTATCAAGAAGAACTCGGAAACTTAAGATCGCTAAGTTTACGGGGCAGGATATATGGCTCTAGAAATATTCACCATCTATATGACTTGATTAAACTGAAAAAAGGATTCCATATGGATATAGCTCAGATCCTAATTGAGAATAATGATGCCATGACCAATATTATTGATACTATTCCTATGATGTCAAGGAATATCCAAGGCTTTTTGGGTTTTCGCTTGGAGGATGAAGTCAATGAGGACGTCTTTACTAATTCACTAATAAAGATCATGAAAAAGTGCAAAAACAAGGCTGACTTAAGACTGTTCTTCTTTATCAGAGATATCAAGAAACCTAACTTGAACAAGATTGGAAAAGTAGCTTTCAGCCTCAAGAAATTTGAGAAAATTGAAATACACTCTTCTCGATATATTTTTGTCCTTGGAAGATATGATGAGCTATACCATATTTTGAATATAGACTTAGCCAGTGAAAGCGTCACAGAATCCTCAGAAGATGAAATGTAGCTGAGATCATGCTTCATTGAGGAGGGCTACAATAACTTTATAATTTCTGAATTTCTTATTTAAAAATTATGAAGTATATATATATATATAACACTTGATGTATAAACCCATTTACATCGCAATATTCTTTTCTTCTCAGTAAACAAGTGCAAATTTACGAGGATGTTCTAAACGTATACCAATCTTACTCTGAAAAATAAGAGTTTCTAACAAGAGTAAATTCCTCTCAAAAATTCCTTTTGCTTCCTCAACTAAACTCTCTTCAACTTGTGAATTGCTTATAATCAAGCTCAACTTTTCTAGCTTTCTGAGTACTCCAATTTTCTCAATTATCCTAAGATATTCTTCATCTGTCATATTCATTCCATTAATATTCAGGCTTAGTTCCTTGATATTTCTGCAGTTGGAAATTTTTTCAATTAGGTTCAGAGCATCAGCAGGATATTGCTCCACAGGAATAATCAATCTTTGGATTTTTTCAAAGACAACATGATCCAATAGATTATATATTCTAAATTGGCAAAGTAGCTCATCAGCCGTAACTTGTAAAGTCAGATTCTCTAGCTTCGGGAGTTGCTTGATCATCTTTCCAACTGAATATTCAACTAAATATGACTGCACTGCCAATTCTCTTAAATTACTCCTGGGGCCAGAAACTCTAAGAAATAACTCTTCTAAATCAAAAGGCTCTGCACCAACATCAGAAGTAGGGGCTTCGATGAAAATACTTCTCAGCCTACTCCTGTTTCCAATTAATGAAGTCACAATATACGTATTCCATGATTCAAAGAGTCTTGAGGAAATAAGCTTGACTTTCAAAATTTTTAGTTCAACAAGTCTTTGAACTTTTTTCGCAAATATGCCATAATATTCGTGATTCTCGAACTTCTTCTCTAGATAGGGATTGAAATCCTTATTGTTCTGGAATATTTCCCTAATCGGCATATTTTTAAATTCAATGGACAGCTCTGAAAGTTTATTAGGGAACGAAATTTGCTTAAAAAAGTTTTGATACCCTCTTAATGGGAGAGTTATCTCTAGTCGAAGGGATGTCAGGTTTTCAAAGTACTCTATTTGATTTAATATTTCTAAGTTACTTCCAGTCTCCAAAATCAGATCTAGAGTGTGGAGTCGTCCTAATAAGCTTGGCTCGAGCATTGGGATCTCATTCACATAGTGGTTAAGGTTCATTCGAAGTCTGGTAACTTTTCCCCAATATGCAGAATTGATCTGTTTAATATCAGGGAATCCTTTATGTTCTTTTATATAGAAATTCAGCCCTAGATCGAAGCTTGATTTTACTTTTGAATAATTGAGCAAGTCGAAAATGTGTGTCCAGAAGTACTCTTGGTATGGTAAACAGACCTCCAAGTGTGTTAGATTTTGTAGCTTCGAGAATATTAGTTTTGAGTTACTCAACAAAGTTTCATCCTCAATACCGTAGAATACTAACTTCTTTAACCAGGACGATCTGGTTAGCAGTTGATAAGGCATATATTTGATACATAATGTGTTTGTTTTTGTAAATTTCAGCCACTGTAGATTAGAAATCAAAAACTTCTTCTCAATCGTAATTGCAATGAGAACCTTTTTTACAATTCTTCTAAAATGATTATCTGCTATTAAGTCCATTTTAAGGTTAGAAGCATCTTTATTGACTTGGAGAGTAGCTATTGACTTAAGTCTTTTAATTAATTTATAGAAAGTAGATCTCCTTCGGTGATAAAGATGATATAAATGCGAAAAGTCCACAAGAATGGCTCTTCTAGATCCTTTCACTCGCAATCTCTGAGTAATTGTCGAAGTGGATAAGAATTTCTTGCTTAATAACTTGAAATCGACTTCTTCTTGTACTTCAGTCAATACAATAGCCTTTAATGGACTAGAGCTCTCGTCGTGTACGGATAAACGCTTTCTGAGCGGTGACTCTGCAAGACTTGAAGATCTTCTTAGTGGCGAAGATGATGTGCTGGAAACACTATTTCTCTTTTCAATTGACTTAGTATACTTCTCACCCTGTTTGGCGGGAGAGATTGAATCCTTTTGTGATTTGTTGTTTGAAATAAGCCCAATTCTGGGAATTGTCGAATGACTTTTTTTCAGTACAGGAGAAGCAGTTTCCTTCTGTTTTTTAAGAACTGGAGCTTTTGCTTGAGGTTTGGAACTTGTTTGATAGAGATGAATGGTTTTAATCTGCCTTTCAATTTCCTTGAGAGTTACTCTGAGTCCCTTGATCGCATATTTTAAAGTTAGGAGTTCAGAATCCTTTGATTGCACAGATTCGATTAGGTTTGAGACCTTTTCTTCATAAGGTTTCAACCTTTCTGAGAGAAACTTATCTAAATCCTCCATTGTAACCTTAAATAAATTTATTTGTAGAGATTCAAAATAAGACATAGCAAGGACAATGTCTCGTTTTATAACAAGGGATTATATTGAAACAAAGAGAAAGTTTACGAATGGAGATATTCTCATTTTTCACCTGAGAATCTTCATTTTTCATTATGTCTAAATACCTAAATCTTCCAGTTAGTGTGCATGAAATCGAAATGTCTTCCTCTTCGGTTTAGAATAACTCTAATTCACGGCTTCTTATTGTGAACAGGCTTCTTCAATCATTCTTGGAGCAGAAATAGAAGTTTTTGGATTACTATTTTCATCAACAGTAATTCTTGAGAGACAATTAGGGCAATTCTATAAAATTGATTAGATTAATAGATATCTTGTTACTGATCTTCCTAACAGCCACTGTGTGATGCAGCTCTGATGAAATAAATGATTACAATATAATTTTCTGCATTCACTTGTAGGTTTAAAGTCTTCTAGGCAAATTGAACAACTTTATGTTAATAGTTTTTCTCATATTTCATTTACTTTGACTCGCCAAATTCTTTGTGGAAATTCTCATATCGATCTGATGGGAAAAGTTTTTCAATAATTTCCAGGCAAAGCTTATTCTCATTTGACTGTAATTTAACTTAATTTGTGACATATTTATACCTCGTCAACATTCGAATTCAGATTCTCTTCTTGCAATTGGTTCAGTATAATGATATCAATTAATCTAGTACTCGGAGAATTTGCTCTAAGTCTTTGTATTATATCGATCCATGATCGAAAACTTGCTACAAAGTATATTAATCCAATTAAGATGATTATTATCATAATGAGCATGTCGAAAGTAAGTTATTCTTGTTTCATAATAATTTTTATTTAGGTTACGATAAGAATTTATTGCGAACTTAGGAGTATTTTTAGGAGTACTTGACTGAAAAGTCCTTAATTGTTATCTTACCTAGATGATAACTAGTCCCATTTACAAATTTCCAAATTAAAGACCAAGTAGAATTTGAAACTAAAATTTCAAAGGCTTTTATTAATGCAAAGAGAACAGGTATTTTCCTTAAAATCCTGGAGATGTTCTTTCAGCCTCTCGGGATACATATGTGTGGAACCTTATATGAGTCTTTAGGATTAATCTAAATCAACGAGCCTTGACTCCACACAAAGCCAATCAAAACAATAAATTTAAATAAATATCGGCTCTGTTATTCAAATAAGCATAAAGTCACATTTATGCCGATAAAAGTTACATACTCGAAGGAAACACAGAAAATTACTAAAATTCCTCAGTCATATGATGCATTGGTGAATAAAGTTAGCTCGCTCTTCAAGGAAAAATTACCTAAATACTTTCTGTTTGAATATGAGGACAAAGACGGAGAAAAATTTAGAGTTATTGACAATGAAGACTATAAATCTATGCTAGAGACTGAACTACCACATCAGCTGCATACTATCAAATTGCATATTGTTGCTCTTGATCAACCTTTAAAAGAAAGAGACCAAAATCAAAAATCAAAAAATAATTCAACTGTTCTCGACAAAGAATTGAGTGTTAAAGATATAGCCAAGAGATTTAAGGATAAGTCTAGCTCTGACGGAAAGGAGAGTGATAATGTCTCAGGAGTTTTAGCACTATTTAATGATTTATTGAGTGAAAAGTTAGCTTGTTTGGAGCAAATAACCTGTAAAACCGACAAGAATAGCAAAGATACGAAAATTACCATCAATTTCAGGAAGCAGGATGATCATAATGCTAAGTCCAGAGTAGTTATTGGTTCAGATGATGACGAGAAAAATGAGAATAATAAGAAATATGGCCATTTTAAATGGGGAGATATTCCTAAGAGAGTAACCAAAGTCTCAAAGAAAGGTGATGCTCTGATACTGTCTATTGAATGGAAGCCAAGGCAAAATGGAGATGTACCATTAGTTAGTGAATTCACAAGTGCTGAGTTAAGAAAATATGATCATGAGTTTTTGATAAAGGACTTTATTGAGAATTCAACCATCAGAAAAAATACTGAGAATCTAAAACGGATCAAGGAAAACGAAGCAGACAAATCAAAAAGCAATAAGAATAAAAAAGAAAAGAAAAACGATTATTCAAATGAACCTCTTGTTCTCAAAAAACCTTTAGTTATTTCAGTAATCTTATTCATTATATTTCATTTACCATATAGTCTCTTGGAATCCTAAAGGAGCTCCCGTTTGCTTTTAGTAAAGCCCTAAGAGATCAAAATTTCAAAAATTTGACAGAAATAGCCCAATTAATCAGAAAAATCGTTTCAGTCGACGATGCTCCTCCTATAAAGCAACTGGTGAACAGTGGCATACTTCCCGACCTAGTCAGTTTGATGGATAGAAAGTATGTCACAAAAAAGACTCTGTTAGTTGAGACATTTTGGATCATTGCTAATATTTCATCTTCTGACTCTGAATATGTTGAAAGACTTGTAAATCTCGAAGTCATTCCAAAGGCCATAGGACTGCTTGAATACTGTTCAGAGGAAGTGAATGATAATCTAATCTGGATCTTAGCCAATATCGCTGGAGATTCGATTCCTTATAGAGAATTACTCTTAAAACATAAAATTGTAAATAAACTGGAGAAAATTCTCTCTGGAAAGGCTCTCCAGACGAGTTTCTTGAATAATATCTCATGGCTTATCTCAAATCTGTGCCGAGGGAAACCTTATCCTGAATTTGAGACGGTAAAACTCAATTTTCCTTTTATTAATTTTTCTAGGTTGCCCCTCTACTGAAAATTCTTCAAATTTTCATCAAAATAGAAAACCCAAATATTCTTATGAGCTCACTTTGGGCACTCTCCTACCTAACTGAAGGAGATGCATACCAAATTGAGATAGTTTTGCAATATGATATTACCAAGCGAATTCTCGAATTACTTAACTACGATAATCCTCAAATCCAAGCTCCTGCTCTTAGAACTGTAGGAAATCTTCTGACAGGATATGATCATCACACACAAGTAAATTTCAAGAAAATTAATCTTAATCTTAGAAACTGTTGGACGAAGGAGTTTTAGATCCTTTGTATAATTTACTGACCCACGAAAAGAAGATGTTTATAGTCGAAACTTGTTGGGCTGTTTCAAATATAATGGCAGGAGATACTCCGCAAATTCAAGCTGTATTTGACCATAAGAATGGGGCTTTGTTGGATAAACTTTTTGAAATAGCAAGAGAAAGTACAGATTTTGACGTAAATTTTCAAGTTTCCTTTTCTCATTGAATAGATACTTAAGGAGGTTGCATATTGTCTTACGAATCCATGCTCTGGAGGGTCAAATGACCAAATTGAAGTTCTAGTAAACAAAGGGTTGATAAAGTTACTCTTAAAACATCTGAAGAACTACAAAGGTCCTACACCTTTGGTGTTAGCTTCTCTTGAGGCAATCCATAAAATTCTGGAGGCTGGAAAGGAAATATATAATGATGATGTTGATAATCCATTTATTACAGAAATAGAAGAAAGTGGTGGTTTTAAAGTTTTGGAAAAGCTTCAATTACACCCTGATAAGAAAGTTTATGAAGCAGTTTCTAGTATAATTGAAGAATTTTTCTTTTACGAGGAAATTGTATAAGAACTTTCTTCTTCAGCTCTCTAATCCCTTTCTTTGAACTAGTCCTTGTTTGTATCATTTGTTAATTTTGATGATTTTACAGTATGTATTCTATCAACTCGCTTGGTATATCTGAACTTCAATTCATTAAATGAATGTAAGAGAGAATTTCTCTCCACTCTCAATCCCATTTAGCCAGTATACCTATCGAAAAGTTTCATTATTTGCTCTGTAATTAATTATATATTTAGTTCGAGAGATCTCTTGAATTTAAAAATCAAAGTAGAGATAAGGCATATCTTACAATCTGATTTTGATATTAATCAAATCATAGGATAAATAAATTAAAAGATGATACATATACAGATGGATAAATTTAGTATTTGAGAACAGCAAGCTTATTAGATTTATAGTCTCCAAGAATGAGTCTTCTATCAATTGGATTTAAAGCATATCCGACACAATCTTGAAGCTTTGTGCTGGGAGTAGATTTGTGTGTATTCTTCTTAAGGTTGACCCATTGGATTTTGCTTGAGCTTCCAGTAGCAACAAGCAACTGTTCTTCATCATTTACAGCAAGAATCTTCTCAGCATATGTTCCTCCAAGCTTATACTCCTGAACAAATTCAGGTTCAGGATATAAGCTATCAGGTTGTTCCTTAAGTTTCCATGTTCCAATCTTACCACCAAGGTCAGTTCCTGCAACAAGAAGATTTTCCTTCTCCAGGAACACAATACAGGATATGATGACCCTATTGAAGGTATTGATAATTGCAACTTCTGTCCTATCAGTCCTATCATAGAGACCAATCACACCTTCTTGGAATCCAACAACAATAAGATTATATTTCTCAATAAAGACAATATCTCTACCCATTCTCTCTTTCTCACCAGTATCAATGCATCCCTTGTACTCCAAGGTATTCAAGTCCCACATCTTAATATTTGGCTCACCACCACATGTATAAAGGACATTATACTTCTCAAGCGGCAAGACTCCCCAAATATATTTATCACCAGCTTTGAGATGTCTAACCAATTTTAACGAGGGACCTTGCGCAGTTTCCCAAACTCTGACAGTTCCATCAGAAGAAGCTGAAATGAGCCAGTCTCTCTTACTAAAGTATTTTAAGTTGTTGATGTAACCGACATGAGCATTTTTCATGGAGTACTTTTGGAACTTCTTACTGTCCCAAAGAGTAAGATGTCCTTGCTTGTCTCCAATAACGAGAAGATTTTTATTGGGAATGAATTCAATGGATCTGGGTAATGAGTCTCCAGGGCCATCAATGTACCTCTCTACCTTGAGGGTTTTGATGTTGAATTCATTGTTGTCAGAAGCAGTTTCACGGACTTGGAAGAAATATCTGCTGAATCGATCCATAGAGTTTTCAATTCTTTTCATGGCAAGGTCAAGTTGGTCATAAGAAAAGCTCATTTGTTCCCTGAGATTATCCCTTTTCTTGTGGAATCTTCTCAGTTTTCTTTTGAAATGGATGTATTTGTCGAGGTACTTGTCCACATAGAACTTCTCATTCTTGTTTTCATGAAGCATTTTCATAGCATTTTCCAGTTCAATTCTTGAAACTTCCCAATCCTCCTCCTTGGTTGTAAGGGTCTTGGGAATCTTGCTGATAATCTTCTCGCGGGCTTCGTTCAAGAAGGAGTTAAATGCGTCTTTAAGTTTTTGAATAACTCCATCCACTTCTTGAACCTTTTTCTCATATAGCCTTTCATCCTCAGCTTTCATCTCATTGAGGACATTGATTTGTTGCTTGAAATTGAGTTTCCAAGCGGAGTCAAGAGGCTCAATGAATGCGCCATGAGTTGTATCATGGGTTTCCTTGCACTTAGGACATATCAGTCTTGAGGAGCATTTCTCAGCACTACATAGCTCGATCATATAGTCGGTGGGATGATATTCACATTTGATTTTAGGTATGAGGCTGTTCATTTGATATTCGTGTGAACAATAAATTTTATTGTCTGTGTTTATTATTATTTCCTTCTTATCTAGATCTAAATCTATCTATTAAACATAACTTCTTTTAAATAAAAGGAGTTTTGTTTCTGTAGAATATAACCGATTAATCTAGTGATACTTATTTCTTTCCAGTAAGTCTGACCAAATTATAAAAAAAGCCATTACTCATCTTTCACATACAAACTAGAAAAATTGTATATCTCTATGCCCTAACAAGGGCAGAGCCTGGATTACAGTTACAAAATTTTGAGCTGCCGCTTGTGAAATACACAGATTTCCCCTTAAGTTAATCTCCAGTGATCGCAGTTGTCTAAAATCCAGGATCTGTTTTGAAATTTCATTTAGTCCTTCGTCAGTAATTGAGCTCCAAGTGAGATTTAATTTAAGTGTCTGAAGTTCTTTGAAATTAGCAAGAAAGTTGAAAAGCATCATGGCCTTTTCAGTTGATATGTGCCTGATTCCTTTAAGGTTCAAAGAAAAAGCTTGAAGCTGTTTCAATGCAGTGAGAGGCTGAAATATTTCGGAGACGACATCTTGAAAAATTTTATGACAACTCTCAAGGTCTAATTCAAAGCAGACTAAATTATTCAATTTTGCAACGGTATTTATCAAAGCTGAAAGTCCTTTGTCTTCAATATGGCACCAGGAAAGGCTGATTGTCAGTCTTTTTAAATGTTGATGCATTAAAAGAGAAGCCCAACATTGAGGAAAGCTACTTTGAAGTATGCTTCTACACTCTGAAAGATTGATGTCTAAGCTCTCCAGAGTCTTTACAATATGGGTATTTTTAAGAAATGTTGATAGTCCAAGATCTGTGATTTTGATGCATCTTTTAATATCGATCGAAGTAGATTTTATTTTCTTCAAAGATTTTATTCCTCGAGCCAAGTAATATAGGCCCAGGTCGCTTAGAGACGATCCGCAAGAATGGGAATGCTCAAAGACCAGCTGAAGCAGTTTCAATCCTTTAAAGCTTCTAATAATATCTCCTAAGAGATGGGCTTCATGGTCTAAAAATCTATGGAATCTTGCATCAAAAGTAAAATTTCTCAAGGAAATGCCTTGGTACTTTAACAAAATTTTTTGCAGATATTTCCCCATTCTCATCTTGAATTTTGACATCTTTTTCAAATGAAAAAAGCCTTTTTTCTTTGCAAATGTAACATTTGTTTGATCAAATATCTCGAGATGGACATAATATGATTTCAGTTTCTGAGAGCGATTAGTCGGAGGAGGATTTTCCTTAAAATCCATCTTTTCACCTGAAAAATGTAATAAATTGGGTTTCTATCATTAATACTTGGGTTATGCACAGAATGTGCAAATACTAATTTAGAAATTATATTAAAAAGCAATACCAAATTAAAAACCCAAGATAAGCTTTAAAACAACCCTCTTAGTCTGGCGTCATCATTATAGAACCTTTCCTCTCAAATCAGTTAAACCTGCTCTATAGACAGAAATTACTAAAAGAAGATGGCAAACCAACACCCATAGAAATTAGATATATACAAAAATCTTCGAAGTGAATTCCCTTTATCTATTTTTTAGAAGATAGAATCTTGCTTCTCAATTTTAATTTCCATTTTTTTTATTTGAACTTTTGGTCCCTTGGAAGATTTCTCCAAGAAGAACTTTCTAAGAAAGACATCAGAGAACTCTTGGCATCCAATATTTCGATCGAGAAGTCTTATTCAAATTTTAGAATATTGCTGTTAGTTGCTGCTTTAACCCTTAAAAATCACTCAAAAATCTTTCTGGGTTCTCAATCATTTTTGCTATACTTTGATCCACCTTTTTTTGGTTGAAAGTGTATAAATTCAATTTTAGTTAACTTCCCAAAGAATGTGCCCAATATTAGGTTCTAAGGGGACTTATAGCTTCTTGAAATATCTGAGTATGAAATTTCAGGTGCAAAACTATTATTGGTCAATTTGGTTACTAGGCATTTTAGAGCTTCAAAGTAAATTGACTAAGGCTCAAGCCCTCTTCTACTTAAAAAAAAGTAATATTGTCGTCACCTGATCAAATTTATTGAATGTATCAGTTTTTGTTAATAGTTAATTTTATTTTCAGATCAGCATGAATCCCTCTAGTTTTGTTCTTCAGGATGCGACAAGCCCAATCTATCTCCATTTTGAGCATAAGAAATTCTGGGAGATATCCCTAGATCGTAAAAAGTCTAATTTCCTTTATGACCTCTTTAGAAATGACTATGCAAACAACAATCCGATGCGGAAGATTGGATGATAATGACACTGAAGATCCTCAATCTATCCAAGTTCATCAAAAAGCTCTAAGGAGCTATGGTATGATAGTCCTTGATAAAACGCTAATAAATTCTAGACGAAGCAAAAAAATATATTGAAAAACATGTTAATATGAAGTTAGAAAAAGGCTATGCGATCCTGGATAATTCTACTTCCACCAACTACATCGGAGCACTACCCGAAAAGAGAATACAACTTCCTGATTTCAAGTTAAACCAGTCTAATCAAGAAAGCCACTCTGCATCTAATAATAATAACAGTTCAAATCCTATAGAATCACCAGAATCCAAAAAACGCAAAGACAGGGAAGCTCTTTCTCATGATCAAGAAAAAAAGATCAAAAAGACTGATGACGCAGCCTTGCAACGCCAAGAAAGTAAAGAGTTTTTGGAAGCCGCCTTGAAAATGATTGAAGAGCAGGAAAAGTTGAATAGTTTAGGGGAGTTTACCCAAAAAGAAGTCACCTTTTCAAAATCTCCGGAACAGCACTTGACCAAGCTCATGGAGAAATCACAAGAGCTCGAGACTTATTTTGACATGAATCAGAATAAGCTTGTTATTATTGGGTATGAAAAGAGAATAGAGGAGTTTGCCAAGTTTGTAAGGGAGCTCCTAGAGAATGAAAATACTGAAGATCCGGGGGAGTTTACACAGAGAGAATTAGATTATTCCGATTATTTGAAAGCTTATAAAGACGAGCTTGATAAAAAGGCAGAGTCTCTTGAAGTTTATATTGAATATGGTGGGAAGAAAATGATTGTGGCAGGCTTCCAGAAAAGGATTGATGAATTTGTGGCCTTTCTCACGAAGAGAGAGGCTGAAATCCAGGCAGAGGCTGAGGCAAAGTTACAAATGGAAACAGCTTCTGCAATTAAGCCTGAAGGAATCAAAAGTGAATCTATGGTTTCCAAAGATACAGGAACAGCATCAATTAACAAACCTGAACCAAAAATAGAGGATTCTTCTAAGAAGATAGTTCTCACACCATTTCTACTAGAGAAAAAGGATCAGATAGAGGAGAAATCGAGAGCTCTTGACGTTATATATGAACTAAAGGATAATGAGATTATTTTGTATGGAGATCCTGCGAATCAGCTTGAACTCTCAACTTTCCTCTTTGAACTTCAGGGACAGAATGAAGAGTATAAGAATGGGAAAGTTTATGATCAGAAGCAAATTTCAATTTCGGACTCAATTAAGAGGCAAAGAGACGATGTTGAAAAGAAAGCGAAAGAATTAGGGCTGGTTTGTGATATCAGAGAAAATAAGGTTTTTCTTGGAGGAGACCAGATGAATATCACAGAGTTTATTATTTGGCTGTATGAGAAGGAAGCCACAAGTAAAAAGTCAGATTTCGTTATTCCTGAGGAATCTAAGACTGGGGAAGATGCATTTGTGCAGAAGGATATTAATATATCGACATTTCATAGAGGACGCCAGAAGGAAATTGAAAAGAAAGCTGAAGAGCTTGAGCTTATCATTGAGTTTGGCTATGATATCATTTTGACTTCTGGCTTCCAGAGCAAAATCAATACTTTTGTGAAATATCTCTATGAGCTTGAATCTGAGGCTAAGAGAGCTCTATATCCTAAGTATTGGGACTTTTATGAAATCAATCAATTTTCGATGTTTCCTGTCAAGAAGGATAGTGATGAATTCAAAATGGTTCATCAATTATTCAAAAGAACTATGGCTCATGCTGACATCATTAAGCTGGAAAGAATACAGAATAGATATTTGATGGATCACTACATCACAATGATTCAAAAGAGACAAGAATTACATCCTGATGAGTCCATTAATAGACTGTTACTATTTCACGGGACAAGACAGACTGATCCTGCAGCAATCTACAGAAATTTCGACACTGGTTTCGATCTTCAATATGCTGCCTATGGAGCTTATGGCAAGGGGATCTATTTTGCAAGAGATGCAAGTTACTCACATGGATTCGCCCATCCAAAAAGTCATGGAGTCTACCAAATGCTGATGGCTGATGTTTTTGTTGGTAAAGCATATGACTATAATCGTGGAGGTATAAAAGGGCAGCTTGTAAAACCTCCAGATGGATATGATTCAATTTGTGTGAATACTAATGGGTTCTACATCTTATACAACAATCTTCATAGCTATCCTCTCTATTTGATCGAGTATAGGGTGAACAATAATAACATGGGAGGAGGTCTATTTGCTCGTCCTGCTATTGCTTCTAACCCTCTGTTTACAGGGGGAAGTCTATTTGGGAACTATTACAACTACAATCCAGCTCCGGCTCCATTGTTTCAGAATAACATTTATAACAATCAGTATAACCAATATAACCAATATTATGATGATGATGAAGAAGATGAGGACTGGGATGGTGAAGACGATGATGAGTATTAATTCATAGTGTTTATTCTGTATATCGCTTTTGATATGCTTTCAATAGATCTGGCCATATATTGACCAAAAATGTATTATACTATTTTTGCAGAAATGGCACTATTAGAAAATTATTTATAGATTTTTTTTTTTTTTTATCCTAAGATGAAAGAGTACTACAGAGCAAGATGGAATGAATGAATTAATTAAATATAGAGCTTTAACACTCATATTTTACAATTAGAACAAATGGCGAATCATACTCCAACAGGCTTTTCCAGCCAAAACAATCAATCCAATTGCTGAAAATGTAACAACAGCCCCTCCAATGCTTCTAAGTTCTGATCCTTGATTACTAGTATATCCCAAACTATACATAATTCTCCCAAAGAAATAGGTCCACCCAAAAGCAGCTGCTACTCTTGCGCTTTCACATCCACCCAGCAAGACCATTGGAATGATAATACCAACTTGTTCAAAGAAATTACCATGGGCTCTTTGTGCGCTCGCAAATTTAAACCAGTCTCCATAAGAAAGCTTATCACTATATCTTCCGAATCCTTGATCAGGATATCCAAGTCTTGGAGGCTCAAAACCAGTCTCCTTTCTATGAATTTCTCCAAATTCCTTTTCCATGAATTCAGGAGTAAAGAGCTTCTTTCTCAATGCAATTGTTGTAAACATGGGAGTCAAGAAGCATTGAGCTCCAATACCAACAGCGGCTAAAGCTGCAATACCATAGTACTTATCTAAGACGATTGTTGTGTTCATAGACTAACTTTAATTTCTTTTATTAAGTTAAACTATCCTTGATAAGAATTGTGTATTCTAAATTTTCTGGATGATTTGATTCTAACAGATTTTCTTTAGAAATTTATATCTGAGAAATTAGAAAAAGAAGGTTTTATTACCTGAAAAGCAAATCATCATGTCTACAGAATATACCATAGAAGTATCAAAAAAACTCTAATTTAA
>Ga0065720_1019423_pt1 | contig 26322 bp, 24 predicted proteins | sample Thericmetagenome_FD_59107 | JGI IMG/M metagenome (GOLD analysis project Ga0065720, IMG submission 59107) | Thermophilic microbial communities from the Joint Bioenergy Institute, California, USA of rice/straw/compost enrichment - eDNA_2 v2... | ecosystem: Engineered > Solid waste > Grass >... | reverse complement strand
TACCGAAACTAATTCTTTTTTTGTGCATATTTTTTAATTCTGAAAACATCAAAAATAGCTCAAAGAGTTTAAAATCATCTTTATGAAACAAAACACTTTGAGTATTATACTGGGCTATTCCAGAGGACTTTAGAATTTGTTTTCATTATTACTACTTGTTAATTAGAGATAATTAATGAACTTCGGAACTCTAGAGGAATTTTGAATCCTGGACAAGGATCTGGATGAAATATTCTCATGAAAATCAGTCTATTTGGGAGTTAACAAGAAATTCTCTAGTAATAATTTCAATATAATTTTTTCCCCTAATTGTCTTCCAATATATCAATTCCCAAAGGCCTTTTATTGGAGACTCTTGTTCAAAAGGAAAGAGTTGATACACTTCAAGTATGGAAGATTATAGGGCTTTCTAATTATCTTTCAATATTTGGTGACTTTGCTTTCGGAATAAAGAATAAGACAGTATATCTACTAAGAAAAAGACTCTTCTAGAATTAACTGAGTGTCCGGCACTTTTTTCCTCCTTATATTCCATATGATTCTATTTTGGATATCTTTAATATATTCATATTCACGTAAAGACTGAGTAAATGCAAATTACGACTAAAGTATGATAATAAATTCGTAGAGGTGTGTGATTATTTTTGCAGATTATTTCTCATTACAGGCCGAAATCAATCAGGTAATATACTATAAATATGATTTTCATATATATTTACAGAAGTAAAGATGATGAAATGTTTTATGGTACTGTAACCAGTCAATATAAATTGAGAAAAGACTCGCAATTCCTTTAACAACAATCACTTTGAGCAAGGTTCTAGGAGTTAGAGCATTTTGAACCCTCCATGATTCTCTTCTTAGAATACAAATCTCTGAAATTGGCTCTGGAAAACTAAGAATTTTGACTTCAAAGGGGATTTTGGCCAAGAAAATCCTCTTCTTGAATTTGACATTAGGTTCTTTACTAGGATTTGTCTTGAAAATTTTATTTCAATAAATTTTACAAAATAGGATGAATAGGAAAGGAAAAGGAGATCACATCTCCGTAGTCCTGGAATATATGATAGCAGATGAGAGCACAAAACCTGATTTAGAAGCTTCTTTGGAGCTCTCAGAGCGTATTAATAGAAACCAAACAGAGTAAATTTCATCAATCTAGAATGATAATTTCCAAGATCTATTGAGACCATTCACAATATAACCAAGTATCTGGGACATAAAAAACCAGCAGTAGTGTTGAATGCCCTGAACGTATTGATTTGTCCTATAATTGAATAATATGCAAGTTATTGGAGACTTTGTGTAAGAATGGAAGCATGATATTCTTGAACGAGTTAAATAACAAAGATCTGATGAATATGATGCTGAAATTACTTGCCAAGGTAATTCTAAATTCAACAGAAACTCAAAATTCTTTAGAAAAGAGATCAAGCTAAATATGGAAAATGGGCAGGCAAAACTACCGATAAAGTGAAGATACAGGTACGATTTTTACAAGCTTCTTGGCCTATTTTTGTAGATTGAGGATAAAATATTGTACTTGATACAGCTTTGGGCAGATACGTTTATGATGCATCAAAAGGAATACTGTCACATTCACGAGGTTTACAGATTATTAAGAAAAGAAGGTATATCTTATGCACAATTAGCTTAATAATTAGGTGTCAAGTTCCCAGATAGAGATCCTAATGAAAAATACATGATAAACTTCAAAGGACAAATTTCTCCTATATTTTTAGCTATGGAAGGAAATAATGTCGTCCCTTCAAATAATCAAGGCGGTCCTTTAGGAGATAAAAGAGTGATGCAACAGCAACAAAACACTTATAATCCAAGACCACAGCAAACTGATAATAGTAGATCGAAGCAGGACAATTATTCGGCTTCACTCCCACAAAATACATTATATAATGAAGAGAATGATGTTGACTTCGATCCTAGTATCTTTGATGGAGTTGATGTGACTCCAGAAGAAGTAATAAGAAATTAGTATATAGTTAATGGGATTAGATAAAAATAATTGAAGCATCTATGGGAATATTGAATGAAATCAGGATTAATGCAACAAAGTCAACTGATTTAAACAGTACGAATAAATAAAAAGAATTAATATGAAAAGATGAATTTGCTAAAGAAATTCTGACTGATCTGATGCATGTGAGAAAAAGAATTACAAGGTTTATTCTTGTCGATAGATTCCAATCAACTTCTCAAAGAAATGTATATAGAATATCCTATTATTCCTTAATTTTTAGGAAGTTATGCTATTGAATGACAGAGTAAATGATACCTTGCAAGCTTATCAAACCAAATATAGACAGCTTATGTAACAGAACGCAATCTATTTTTAATTTCTTAGTGAAGATGAAAAGAATAACAAGATGGCAGAGAATCAAGAAATAAAAACCCAGTCATCCAAAAGTTCAGATAAGAATGAAGAAGAAAAGGAACAATCTAAACAACAAGCTAACAATCAAACAGACTCTGACAGGGCGAAACAAAATGAGAAAAAGTCAGGATCGCTTCATAAACTACGTCCTCCTGCAGGATGGAAAGCCCCAACCCAAAATCAAAATGCTGACCTTTTAGATCTTCTTACTGAAAACACTGAGAAGAATGGCGAAAAGCAAGAAGGTGAAAATTCTCAGAAACTCCAGAGTTCCGGTACAGGAGATGTTATGGAAGACTTACTGAGCATCCAATTTGGACCCGTCTCACAAACTCAAAATACTCCTAACGTACAAACTAACACCCAACAGCAACAGCCTCAAATTGACATTACCAACTTGTACCAACAACCTAACATAAACCCCGGAATGATGGACCAATTTGGAAGGGGAATGCAGCCTAACAATCTAGGATTCCCTGGAGTGTTGATAGGTCAGCCCCACCCTATGATGGCTCAGAATATCAATCCTAATGTTGTCTTACAAACAGGAAATAATCAACTTCCTCAGATCCAGAGTCCTGCCAATAGGTAAAAATAGTTCTGTTTTTGTAACTGTGTAGCTCAGTTGAAACTCAGAAGAAACCTCAACAAGATGATGATGATGATGACTTCTTTGGAAGTATTGCAAACAGACAATGAGTTCATATGTATACAGCCTGATTTTGTACTCTACTATTTATATTATGATTCTCTAAAGGATCAAGTTTAACCTGTTGCTTCTAATTTTTGATTTCAATAATTAAAGGTATTATTCTAAGTGAGTCAATCGGTTTCAGTCATAAGTTTTAAATAGATTTTCATATGGTTATATATTCATGAAGTTTAGCTGTTCAGTCTTCTATTTAGCAAAGTCTTTAACTAATTGGACAAAATCTTCTCTATAATCTTCAAGTACAGCATGTCCAGACTCTTCAAAGACCTTCAACTCTGCCAAGTCTCCCAGAGCCTCTTTAATTTGGTCTTGTAGATGAACTGGAACGAGGAAGTCTTTCTTTCCAGCAATTATCAAAGTCTTACACTTGATTTTGCTGATTTCATTAGTGCCGTCAATAAGTCCATTATGGTTATTAGAGATGTTAAAAGTATTATTCAAAGCATAGACAGCATCAATAAGATTTCTCTGAAGGAATTTTTCTTGGCAGTAATCAATTAGTCTCTTTTCATCAGGCTTGTTTCTTCCATTGAAGGTAGTAGCAAGAAATGCTCCCTTTACTTTTTCAAAATCCTTGTTTTGACTAATAATATTAGATCCAAGAAGCATGGGATGAGCACTCATTTCCTCATAAGTCTTAACTCTTGCGGTAAAATCAAATTGTCCTGCTTCATTCATCTTATAGAAAGGAGTACCATGGATGCCCATGGAATTAAGGAGCACCAACCTATCAACTAATTCAGGGTATTTAGCAGCAAATTTCATAACAACTCCACCTCCAAGTGACCAGCCAACAAGAACTATGTTTTTCAGTTCAAGTTTGTCACAGAAAAGCTTAAGATCATCAGCTAATTCATCGAGAGTCTTGAAGTGGGTATTGTAAGTAGAGTGGCCAAATCCTCTTAGGTCAGGAGCAACCACTCTGAAAGTATCAACAAAATCAGCAAAGACAGTCTGGAACCAATAAGATGAGGCGGCGTTGCCATGAATCATGACCAAAGGCTTCTTAGAGTGATCTCCATGATCTCTATAGGCATAGGTCTCGCCATTTCCAAGGTCAACAGTGTTGTAGTTATATCTTTCGTCACAGAATTTTCTGATCATAGAGACAACTTCTTCAGTATGGTCTTCAGCAACGCAGTGTCCAGAATCTTCATAGATTTTCAATGTAGCTAAGTCTCCAAGATAGGACTTGATTTCCTCTGAAGTTGTGTAAGGACATAAGAGATCCTTCTTTCCTGAGAAAATCAAAGTTTTGCATTTGATGTTAAAGATTTCTTTAGTTCCTTCACAGACTCCATTGTGCTTGTCAGTCATATTGAACTTCACGCTCATTGCATAAATTACATCAGGATAATTTCTTTGGAGAAGGTTTTCTTCAGTATAGGCGATAAGTCTCTCTTTTTCGGGAACTTTAACTCCGTTCCAGATGACTGCTGTAAGAATTGCTGATTGACCATTAATATCTTTCTCAGCGTATCTCTTCAAGGTTCCAACAACAGCAGGATGGGCATCAGTGTCCTCTTTTGTTTGGCATCTTTCTTCTGTGGGCTTGCCTTCTGAATCTATTTTCTTCAATGGATATCCTGAAGGTCCCAAACTGTTATGCAAGACCAATCTGTCAACATACTCTGGGTATTTAGCAGCAAATTTCATGCTAATTCCACCTCCCATGGACCAACCAAAAAGAGCAAAATCTTTAAGGCCCAAGGCATCACAGAAAAACTTTAGATCATCTGCAAAGTCATCAAGGGTTGTAATAGGCTTGTTATAGGTAGAGTATCCATAACCTCTAAGATCAGGAGCAACTATTCTGTAATCATTTGCGAGATATGGGAAAAGAAACTGGAGCCAATAAGAAGAGGATGCGTTTCCATGGATCATAAGCAAGGTTTTTTTGGTGTTGTCTCCGGCTTCACGATAGGCATAGGTTTCACCATTTGGAAGCTCAACTTTCTTGATGTTAGCCTGGCGATCTTCAATATTTGATTCCATTTGATATAATTTTTTATTATGAATTCCTATAATATTTTTCTGAGCATTTCTAATACTGACATGAGATATCTGCAAGCCCTAGGAAGAAAATATTTATCCAAAACCCTTCATAGACTACTTCACTGTAATCCCTGATTATAGGAGCATTATCAGAGTTTCTATGAGCTTGAAATTATCAAGGGCATGGAATGGAGTTGTATCCTTAAGTATTATTTCTGCACAGTAACATCGGAAAAATCAATCATGTGAGAAGATCTTCTTCTAAGAATATACTTAAGAATATACTGACTTTATGATGGATTAATACCAAAACTGATTAAATTAAGTCATTCTGCTCAAAAGAAAAAAGATTATTCTACCTTCACATTCTTTCTAGTCTTAAGCAAAATCATCAATATAAAGTATATTCATTGGTTTGTGCAATTCTGAGTTCCTCTCTTCAAATGTTATAGAAAATGCATGTTCCTAAGATATCTCTATCAAAAATTGCAATTAATATCTAATAATCAAATATCTTTTATTTAGAAAACAAATAATTTCCTCATGGACGAGAACCTCGAACAAATCAAGGAACTCATTGAAAACATTGAAACCTCTGAAAAGACTCCAGAATTGATTGAATGGATGAAAGAAATCTCAGCTCCTGACTATGGTCTTGTTGATTCTATGATTGAAACATTTATGGAGAAAATGGCTGACATTACCTTTGCAAACTCAATTCTCAGAGCTCTAAGGTAATTCAAATTTTGCATATTAATTTACTTTAATCAGAACTCTCAGTACCTATGCTGGAGACCTAATCCTGCCTCAAATGAGAGGAAATAAAAGTTTTCCTAAAGCTATTTGTGACTATTTAACCAAGACCAAAATTGAAGATCTCGAGGGAGATGGCTTCATTTTACTCGTTGAAATTTTCCAGACCAGTACATTTAAGGACGTTGCTACTCATAACTTCATTGACGCCTTGTTCCATTCGCTCGAGTATATCAAAGATGAGAAGGTTTTCTTGTCTATCGTCCATATCTTAATCAGCATGTCATACGAGTTCAATAAGTATGAGGATAATCCAGTTCTTAAACAGTGCCACGAACATCCAAATAGAAGATATTTTGCTGAGTCAGTTCTTCTTTTATTAAATAAGGGCAAGTCTGTGTTTTTGGACAAGTGTCTTAAATTCATTTCAGATATCTTCGGTTATGATAAAACAAGGGACGAATTCTTCTATTCAAATGACCTGAATTCCTTGATTGATATTCTTATTAGAGAATTTGTGAATAGTGATACTGTTCAGCTCAAAGTTGGGTATTTAGATGTTCTGAAGAATGCAATTGGATGCAAGGAATACCAGCAGAAAAAGCATAGAGTTGATGATATCAAGGAAATTTTTGATGAGCTGTCCTTCACTACTGGAATTGACCAACAGATTTTGGACAAGGTCAAGGAAATACAAAACTCTGGATTACTTTAAATGGTTATTTGTAATGTTTGAATCTCGTATCGTGCTTAGTAACAAAATATGGACAGTTATTTTCTGATGTTGAGTATGATTAAATAGAATAATAATATCTCATATACACGTATCCACATAAAACTACAAAATACTGTTCATCATCTCCGTAATGCACTGCCTATAAATCTCGCTATTTTCTATGCTGAATAACGGATTTTTCTTTTTCAACTCGAGTCCTTTCATTTTGCTTGTCACAATATTGGTGTCAATAAATATTTTAACCAGTGAATTATCTTGGAGAATCACAGTTCCATCGGTCAGACGATTCCTTCTATACTTCTGTTCGATTAAAGATTTTCTTATACTCTCGTCTTTAGAAACTAGTAGTACAACTCGATAATTAATTAGCTCATTTCTATTCAAAAATGACAAATCTTTCTTCAGCTGATCCATGATCTCCCCCTTAAGTTCTTTTGGGAGGTAAAACACTCTATGGAAATTTTTTTCACTGATTGATGTTTTCATTTTCTTTTTCAGAGTCCCTTTGCTATATTCCTCATAGCGGAATAGCTTTCCGTCCAAGAGATATCTCTGGGTGATTGAGAAAGGCATCCCTGAATGTTTCTTTTCTTTTTCAGAGACTCCATAGAATGGTTCGTAATTATTCAAGATGGCCATTATGTTATGAGAGTTGTTGGTAAATGTAAATTGGTACAGTTGAAGAAATTTGACTAAAAAGGAGTTGGGATTGTTGGCCATATAATGGTGATAGTCACTAAGGAAGGTATCAATAAAAAATAATTTGGATTCTTTATCGATTTGCTCAAACAGGACCTTTTTATTTGGAGTCATATAGAAATATCTCTTTTCCAGGTGATTTAAGGATTTCTTATTCAATGAGGCACAAAATTTGATATTCTCTTTATAGTCAAGGGCTTCCACAAGGGTTTCCAAGGTTACTCCCCAGATTGACTGAAGATGATTAAAGACATCTTCAGAGTAGCGAACATATGATATCACATGCAAAGTGATAGGCTTCTTGATCTGGTCAATCAAAAACTCCTTTTCTTCAGTGGAATAGGCAACATTTGGGTCCACTTCTTCGGTCCTGCAAAAATTGTAGTAATGTCTGAGCCATGGTGTACGAGGGTTGTAGCTACTGGTCTCAGTACTTTTCTTATTTCTCAAGAAGTGTATGATTGCAAGCAGAATATCGAAGATCTCACCCAAAGAGACAGACTTTTTGCAAGAAATGTTATTTTTTCTTCTGGGGCATTCTAATATAGAATTTATACTTTCTTTAAATGTCGCTCGTGAAGCTGTGCTTCTGGATTCCCACATGTGATTTTGTGTTGGTTTAAATTCTATCTCAACTTTTTCAATGAGGGAAGGATTTTGTATTCCAATAAAGGAACCAAAGTTTGATCTTTCAGAGACAAACGAACTGCTTCTTAAAGAATCATTATCGTTATCGTCCTCCAAAAGACTCATTCTCAGCTCCTCATTTTGACTTCGGGTTCTGAAATAAGCTTTAATATTTCTCTTTATTACGGGTCTTGTCAGCCTTATTATTCCAATCAGAAATGTTGTCATTGATACCAAATTCAATGTAAGCACCTTTAGGATGTTCAAAATCAAGGAGTTGCTCTCCAAACAGGCACAATTATCAGGTTGGGTGTAGCCGACATATGACACAACTGCATAGGGCATCCAAGTAATAATAAAGGTAATGAGATACAGACAATTGGAAGTCACAAAATCGTGCCTAATCTCTGTTTCATAGGAATCTTCCCATTTGGCTTCACAATCGAGCTTTCGGTTATGGTATTTGCTGTAGATAATAGAAAAGAGAGAAAATGGCAGAATTATTGCCAGAACGCCTAGGTAAAGTATCTGCATCTGTGACTTCATGCATATACCAAATATTCCCGTATCTTGCATACCTATCTGTCCTGTTACCATGGCTCCAATGGCTACAGAGAGCGAGATAAAGTGGGTCATTGCAACATATCTCTTGAACCTTCGCTTGAAATTCAGTCCCTGTTGGCTTTTCATGAAACTGTAGTAGAGATTATGACTGATAAAAAAGTGGTAGAGATAGTGGCACAGTGAGACATGAACTTCTATGCCTCCTATTATCGTCCCCCATGTTTTGTCTATGACTATATAAAAATGATTGGGTTCAGGATAATCTGGGTCTTCCATTTGTTCTTCAGATTTGTAGTAGAGGCTGAATAGAAAAAGGAGACTCAACATCAATTGTACTATACTGGTATGCAGAAAGGCTTTCCCCACATAGATTCTCATTCTGAGGAACTTGGCGTAAGTAATAATAATTATGATGGCTCCGAGAATGGAAAGTGAACAGAAGATGAGTGGTAGATAGTATGTGAAGATTTCATAGAGACGGGAGGTGCTATGTGAAATTATCATGGCCTCCTGTCAAAATATTTTTTATCAAAATTAAGTATTTGATATACAGTGAAAAAAAAATGAGAGACTGGCTCTGAGGATATTTAGGGTTGTATAATGAAACGTACTCTCAGAATTCAGACATATCTCACTTTTATGCAGTATGAGGAAGTGATATTTACTAAACTCTAAGTTAATTATCTTTATCCTTAGTCATCATAGCCTCGTCATAAGTGAAGTCTAAAATCATTATAAACCAGAATTCATATTAATTTACTTTCGAAAGTTCCATAGGAGGTGCTTCCGTCTTTGTAAGATTCAACGGCAGTCTCAGTGAATTCCTATTCAATTAGAACCAAAATTGCTTTATTTTACAGGATCGAAGTTAGAAACATCAAGTTCTCCTTTAATAACAGGTTTGAAGGGAGGTTTGACTTCCTTTCTCAGATAGGCATCCCAGTTAACTCCAGCAAACCAGGCGTGCTTCTTTATAGCTTTAGCGCCTTCAGGTCCAGAACCTAATCTCTTTTCAGGGTCCTTGATGAAAAGTCCGTTCAAGAGATCCTTGACTGATGGTGAGAAGTTGGAAGGATATTTAACAGAGCCTAGCTTGATTCTTTCGAAGAGTTCCTCTCTGTCAGAAGTATAAAAAGGAGGAAGTCCAGTAAGCATTTCATATAAAATTGAGCCTAACATATAAGGGAGTTTTTCTGAAAATATACCGAAAGTCCACCAATCAACGGCTTTACCATGACCCTTTTTCAATATAACTTCAGGAGCCAAGTACTCGGGGGTACCACAGACAGAAAAAGCATCTTTGTTACCCTTGACATTTCTCTTAGAGAGACCAAAATCAGTGATTCTAATGTATCCGTCTTTATCAATAAGGACATTTTCAGGCTTTAAACTAGAAAATTAGCCCAAAGTAAGAATAATATACTCTCTGTAGATGACATCTTTTGAGTGAAGATATTCAAGTGCAAGTAAAATTTGTACAGCATAGAAACGAGTTCTAATTATGAGGGAAATGGTAAAAGGACTTACTGGTCTTCAGTGAAGTATTTTCTCTTTTGGAGTAAATTAAAGAGTTCTCCACCTGGGCAGTACTCTAGAGCGAAGAACAGTTTCTTTTCATTTTGGAATGAGCAATGCAACTTGGCAATGAAGGGATGATTAGTATCGACCTAGGAGTTTAGATTAAGACATGAAAAGTTTTACAAGGACATCACGCTCGGTCTTGACGTGTTCTTCTTGCTTTCTTCTTTCAACTATTTCCTTCTTTAATACTTTCAAGGCCATAATTTCGTTAGTGTCCTTCTTTTTGACGAGTAAGACTTTGGCGTATGATCCTTTTCCAATGACGGAAAGGAGCATAAAGTCATTTATAGTGAGTGATTTATCCATTTTGGAATTCATGGATCAAAGATCCACTTCTTTGTGAATTTTATTGTGTTTTAAAATTGTTTATATTGAGTGCCAGACAAATTGCGTTCAACACAAAACTGCGCATAAGTCTCTTTGTCCCTCTGAGCTTCCCCATAGTCTCTGATCAGTAATTTCTCAACGCAAAATGCATAGATCTTATGGATAGTTGTTACTCAAACACTACCCGTTATAGAAAGCGTAGGACATACTCTAATTAAGCTTCCTTCAATTGGTAATACAAATAAAATTTGATTCACTTTAATTACTTTCATATAGTTTAGATGACCTTAAAGTTCTATGCACCAATCTGGTGTAACTGCCCCATATGAGCCTAGAGGCTGGCCCAAATTTCTCTCTTAAAAATAAGTAACGCCATTAACGATTGAAAAAATTAATGATAATTTGTATTTATTTTTAGGTGGCAAATAAATCCCAAGTATCGTGGATCAAGACCCTCAGACTTACCTCAATTATCTCTTGTTAAGGGATCATACTTCAGTCTAGCAATTTCTATTGCCATAAAAATCTAAAAATAATGCAACTGAATTAGAACCAACATCTATTACGCTATATTCCTGAGGGTCTGGATGTCTATTACTGTGTTTAGTCTCGTTTAGACCGAGGTGTTGATTAGAAATATCTTAATATTATAATATTGGCTTTTGAAAAATTGAAAGTCTCTTGCTATGGTAGTATTGGGAAATGGAGATGAATGCTCATATTTGTCACGCCTTTGTGAAAGAATGATAGATCAGACATTATCATGTAACGATAGAATATTTCTCTAGTTTGTCAATACTTCATAAATTTATTGATTTGATACTATATAAATGCTGAAACGTCTCATCAAGAACTCTTTCACCTCTAACTTAAAATTTAGAGGTCTCCACTCCTACCCTTCTTACAATTTTTCTGCTTACCATGGTAAGGCACTTGGAAAATTTTCTTAAACTTTAGCGAATAAGTGCACATTAGACTTATATTTGACACCTGAACACAAAAAGAGGTTCTTTATTGAAAGAGACGCAACAGTTTCACAGCTAGAGTCCCTCCTCAAGAAGGAAGATAAAAGCTATCAATCAGTTGTTTTTAGAATTGGAAAGGATGAGGTTCAAGACAAGAGTCTTCCTTTATTTGATTCTATAATCAACGAGAACCTAAAAATTGAAGTGAATAGAAATGTTATTCCTGCCGAAGTTGATCTCAACGGACAAATTGCTTATCTTAACTATGAAAATTATGATGCCTTCATGCACGAACACGAAATTCCTATTAATGACTCTCTTGTTATGACCAACTTTGTCAAGCTCTATACAGAAACCCTCGAGAAAAAATTCCCAAATAAGCAAAGTTATGACCCCAAGCAGCTCCAGGAAGCCATAGGTTCCACTCTTCAATCATTCAGGATCAAGAATGATAAAGAAGTTGCTCAGTTTGAAAAGATTATTGACCAACTCACAACTATTCATGCTGAGGAGAAGGCCCTATATGACAGTCTCATTGAACAGGCCACTGCTAACTCAAATAAAATTATCAAGTTGGCTATTGCAGCCATGATTGCACAATGGGCAATCCTGTTTTACTTAACCTACTACGAAGTTGGTTGGGATGTCACTGAGCCTATTGGTTATTTGATCGGTCTTGGTATTGAAGGAGTCGCTTTGGCATTCTTCGTGAAATATGCTAGAAACTTTGAGCAGAGAACTGTGTTTAATATGATTTTTGAGAAACAAAAGAGAAATCTCTTGAGACTTAAGTCAACTTATCCAGAAGCTGAATTGGAATTTATCAACAGAAGAGTAAAGTACATGACCCAAAGAATCTTGTATGCTAGATCTGCATAATTTCGTAGTTGTATGAGATAGTTTTATACTTTAATATCCTTAATATCAAGTTACGAAGGCCTTAATAATTGGATTCTTCATACAAACTCATTTAAGCAACTCACAAAAGAACTAGAAATGTAAAAACCATTGGCTCAAGCTGTGTATCCTCTTGCGTTTACCAGCCATAGAAAGGGTCTTCCGATGGTTTAACAGGCTTAGGTAATTCAGTTGAATCAGGATATGAAGCATAGTTTGATGTATCAGCCTTTCCTCTAAAAAGATTAACTTATTCTCATTTTTCCTACTTAATAGGTGGCTTGTAGAAAGGAGGAATTTGCTTCTTAAGTAGTGCGTCCCAGTCAAGTCCAGCGAACCATCTATGTGTCTTTATATCATTGACGCCTAGCTGGTCAGTTGAGTTGTTAGCCAATATTACCTCCCTTAAGATTTCCGTATCTCTTGGTCAAATCTGCCACGAGCAAGTGCTTACAAAGACTCTTAGCATTTCTGGGCTCATTAGATTAATATATTGATATTTTACTTGTCGAATGATTTAGGGAACTTGACCTTGCCCTTAAGAATCTTTTGATAAATGGCCATGGGATCTTCATCGTTGAAAGGATCAATACCTATATAATTAGATACGTGCAATAGTTTCAATCACCTGCCAACATCTCATAAATGAGGATACCAAGACACCACCAGTCAACTGGTTTGCCATGTCCTTTATTCAAGAGAATTTCTGGAGCTAGATATTCAGGAGTTCCACAGAGTGTATAGGTTCTTCCTTCACAATACTTGGCAAAACCAAAATCAGTGAGTTTCAGATAACCGTCATGTGCAATCAACAGATTTTCGGGTTTGAGATCTCTAAAAAGATTAGAATTATAGTAGCAAGAGCAACCTATAAACTATGTTTTTGGAATGGAGATATTCAAACATGCAGACGACTTGTGCAGCAAAGAAACTATTCTTGGTGAAGAGGATTAATTTTGAATATGTTACACAGCTTCGTTATTCTCAAGTTTTCCAAGATTTCTGAGATAAGTAAAAAGTTCTCCACCTTGAACAAATTCCAAGAAAATAAATAAGAATCTGTCATCTTGATAGAAGCCAAGCATCTTGATCTAGAACCATTAATATTGAATTTTTAGAAAGGAACTAAGAAAGGGTGATCTATATTAGACAAGATTGTGTTTTCGGAAATAATGTGATCGACTTGCTTGAGCCTAAGGATTTCAGCCTTCTTGAGCATCTTGATTGCCACATATTCACCTTTATTTTTTTCTTTGGCCAGCCTAACACGACCAAAAGATCCTTGGAAAATATTAGATAGAATCAAGGCCAAAATACCTGTTCCCAACGTTGTCAATATTTCATAATCTTTTATATTGACTTTCTTGGCGTTGAAGGTCTCCATGCCCAGTTATCTTAAAGCAAATAATTTCTATAATTTTATTCTTTATGTTAAACAAGGATTCATTCGTACTGAAACCTTCTGTCTTATTCTCTTACTAAAATCGCTCGTAGCCCGTACTTGTATGCTATCCTATGCTCATAACCTTAAGTTTTTTGGATTTGTAATAAGGTGATTAGATCGAAAGATAAGAAAATCTTCTATTTTACAACCATGAGTCATTATATGTGAGTCGAAGGGAAGTCAACAAAACACAAATTAGAGTGGAGAGACCAAATCCTGGCCATTTTCACTCTCTTTCATCATTTGGCCTGCAACTAACAACTATAAATTGAAATCGAATTAATTGTGTTTTATCTCATAAATTAACAATTTTAGGAATACAATATGCGCAAACCTTGAATAGGCTCTTAAATTATGCTCTCAGAGAGTTCATCTATTCTTACTGACTTTGAGGGGAGAGTTATGAAGGCCAAATCAGAATTACTTCTTCCTAGTTTTTACTGTATGAAAACCTTCCAATGTTTTCACTTTTGCATGTATTAGCTGGTCCTTGTTCTCGAAAATTAACATCAGTCAATGAGAATCGGAAAATCGAGTAATATACTTCGTTATGATTTTGTTTATCTCGCTTCTTATATTTGACTGTAAATTTGAGATTTATTTAGCTAGATCCAATTCTTGAAACCTCATAGGTCCTTACTTGATTCAAAAATGCCTGCTAAATGGAAAGGAACTGGTATTAGAAGGATAAAAGAAAATATTATTTCTTATATCGATATCATGATTATAATATGACAAACCGATTCATAAAATTTGGCATAAAGAGGGGTAGCCAAGTGATGTTTAAAGATGGAAGGATACTATTTTACAAGAAACTCATGACATATTTCTATAAAGTTCGAATTATTCAGTATAGTAATAGTCTATCAATCCTTTATTATTGAAAAGCACTTTGAAAATCTTTTCCCTAGCAATATCCTGCTCAAATGCTATTTCTCCGACACTAATCCTTTTGAAAGAATAAGCAGCCAACTTTTCTAAAATTTCGGCCATTTTTCTTTTTTTCTCATCATTTGATGCCTTCATATTCTTAATTTTTATTTTAAATTCTGGCTCAGGACAGCTCATGAAGACATAATAATTGTATTCGATGAGATAAGAATATTTGAGGAACCAAGCTATCAAGGAAAACATCACATTTGAGTCCAACTTAAGTTTTTCCTTGACCTTGGCAATGGGAGCAGGAGTTGAAAAGCCATTCAAGATCTGAGGAAGATCGTTCTTAAATTTCTTTCTAAATTTTGTTAACAGCTTTTCTCTCAGGAACTCCTTGTCCATCTTAGGATTTATTCCATAAACGCTCTCCTTGCTGATCACATTTATAACTTTTCCGGCTTGCCAGTTAACTAAATGAGCTGCATATAATAAAACTTCGTCCAAAGTCAGATCATTTGCCATTGACATTTCAAGTAATGATAATTCTTGAAAAGTTAATTATTTCTTATAATAAATATACTTGGATCATGACATTCAACAAATTTCTTGAATCTTGGAGCCGAATCCAGCTCAAGTTGTTCTGCACTAGAAATTTAACAAATTTTCCATAAGGTTATACCATTTTTTCTTCATGATAAGTATAGTCTGGTAAGGCTTTATATCCTGAGGTTTAACTTCATTAAATCCCAATGCATACAGATTAAAGCTTCTCACAGTCTAAATAGTCATAATAGGCCCAGTATAATTTACAATTGTATCCAGTTTGATTTTCATTGGACAAAGTGTTGTGATACTCTTATAAAGCTCATCTAGGAGATTAAACAGCTCAACCTTCTTGGCCATTTCTGAAGCTGTAGTCGCAATTTTATCTAATATTTATTTCAAGAGACTCCTCTGTATACTCATAATTGATTCTCTGACCTCATCTCTGAATGGCTCATCTTTCTTGACATCTTTAAGAAGGTTTTTTATAGCGGCACGGAATTCATAGTCCAATTTTAAAATCTGGTGAACTTGCTTGCTGACAAAATTTTGTCTCTTTTCTTCAAACTCAAGACTCTTCGCTAACGTGTCAAATAAAAACATTTTTTTCATACTGAAGAAATAGAGAAGTTCTTTCAGATTTTGTATTTTTTCTTCTTTCTCCGGGAAGACAACGATTGTATTGAAACTATACAAGTGCACCATTCCGCTCTCTTCTTCTAGAGCTTCTTCATTTGCATTTCCAGAGTGGTCAATTTCTATACGATAAATGCATATTGGGGTATGATTACTTCTCTCTTCTTGCTTTATGAACACAGGATGACTAATGAACTTCTGATCCTCAACGACGAAAACCGTAGATTTTTGATCTGTGCTTTGTTTAGGTGAAAATAAATCTGCAATAAAAGTCGATGAATAATCGAAGCAAGTATTTCCAACACTGCCCACTTCTGATTAACGATATACAGGAAAATTTTACACATCTTTGTATTTTCTAGAAAGTTTTCAATTAGTGTTTCTGGGGTATCTGGCTTATTAGCGTTTCCTTCTTGCGAGGAGACGTAGCAATTAGCCTCTGAATTGTATGCCTTAGGAGATTTATAAAGGATCTTTTTTCCTCTGCTCACTGAATTGATAACGAAGCAAAGCGTGACCTTTTTCATTCAAAGAAATAATTTTTATTTATCTAGGGCAATTTTGTACATATCGTACTATTTACAGGATATTTCGTATTCATACTCAATATAATTCAAAAATACACAGTTTAGGCCTTATAAATCTTCCTCTTCTACTTGTAAATATTTTTGTCCTTCTGGCTGTTGAACAGCTCTTCTCTCTGCTTCTTCCTCAAATGGACCCCAAGCCATCCACATATATAGAGGATCCATCAGGACTGCATAAGTACTAGTTTTCTCTATGGAAGTGTAGATGAAGGCTGCTACTGTTACATATCTACCCATTCCATCTCCCATATGTGTCCAGATGAAGTTGGATAAAACTGATAAAGAATAACACTCTGAAAGCAAGTATGCAATTCCAAGAAGATATGTCAGAGGCGCCTTGATCGAGCCTTCAGGAGCCAGGCTCAATTCCAAAAATACAAATATGCTGATGATAAAAGTGCTGAGTAGGAAATTATAATGATAATACATTGAATCATAGTGGTGGTGATAGAGAATAATAGCGACTGCAAGAAGACCTTCGAAAGAGACAATAATTCCTCCACGGATAGAGAATCCTCCAAAGCATCTTTCGGAGGTCTCTGGACCTCCAAACTTTGCATATATGTATCCAATATTTTTTAGTAGAGTCATCAATGTAAAGAGTATTATGAAGGCTCTAGCATGGACGAAAAATGAGTCAAAGAATGTGATAACATATGACTCACAGATTGTCAATATTATTACTAAGAATGGTTTTAGCAGCTTTTGTCTTCCAATACCAGGGATGATATTCAACAAAAACATTAACAAGGCTTTAAGGAGATTTATCATCAATAAAGAGTCTCGATGAGAAAGATGAAAAGCCCTCACACTAGGATCAAAGCAGGCCCAAATCGAACATAATACCATTACAAGTCCACTCAGGCAAGTCTCAACATTTTCTTGTAGAACTGTGAGTATAGTCTCAACATATTTCCCACATGCTACTGAAAAGTTCTGGAAGGGTGTATCATAACCTAAATAAGTTAACAGTCTTGGAACATAGCCTATGAATATAACAATATCAAATAGGAAAAATTTAGGCCATGTAGCTGCAAGCATATATGTCTCTGCCAAGATGAAAGAATATCCCAAGATGGATTCTAAGACCTGGTTTTTCAATTTATCAGTATAGAAGTTCCAGTGTAAGATTATCAAGAGCTGTAGTATGGTAGTTGCAAAGACAACATCAGATGTATCCTCTTGCCAGACATAGTGTCTGTAAAATAAGACTAAGAGTAGCATTAGTACAGCTATAACTGATTCATTTGCTTCAATAAATTGTTTCTTTGGTGTGTTTCCTTGATGATGAGGGAAAAATCTTCTTTCTACATAGAGAATGCTCTTTAATGCACAGCAAAGGAAGAAAAGAAAATCCAATAAATTGCCCGTTATCCATTTTGCATTTGAAAGTATGTGAATTATGTATGTGTCTGTCACAATAAACACCACCAAAAAAAATATTCTAGTTGTATCATCGGATGCCAAGCTTGGCCAAAGCATTAAAAGGAATGTTACTAAACCATGAGCTATAACCATGATTTCAGCAACTAATTCTGAGTATGGGGAGTCATGGGTAAGAGAAACATAGATGAAAATGGCTAAGAATTGAATAATACTCACAATAATTTGAGCTTTAGCAGAGTATGATGTCTCTCGACGCTTGGCTTGCCTGCGAGGTTGATCGATTGAAAAAGTGTTCATGTTTCTTCTTTCATTACCAGAAAAGGTTTTCTCTTCTTCGTCAACTTGCATTTTGATTTTTTATTTCCTTTAGGATTTTTGCTTAGTTGAAATTTGAATACTAGAAATGCTTCCTCCTAAAATATTCCTAGAATAACTTAAGATCATAAAGATGCAGCTAAAGGAGCATTACCCAAGAAGAGGCATTATTCCTTAAAATATTAGTAATTTCACAGATATATCACAAAAAGGATAGCTAGGGAAGTAAAGAATTTGTTGTAGACGTTAATCATATTATTAAGACCAGATAAGAGAGAAAAGAAGTAGGTTCATTGAAAGCTTATTTGAATAATTTTCTTGAAAACGAAATAAATTTTACAAGACTTCAAAATCCAGAACATGATAGGGAACAGATTAAGTGGATTAAACTATGGAGACCAAGGGATGCCAAAGGAGGTTCGCTTTGCAGGGCTGATTAGTGAGAAATTTGATCTTAATGAGAAAACAGGTATAAGTCATGATTTACCATTCTCATCATCTTCACAGAAAATATCTCAGATCCTATCGTAGACTATGTCCTCAGATGTATCAAGGGAATTTTTATTGGAAGATTCATATTCATAAACCTCACTGAAGAAGGAGAGACCTTTGGAAGTGATCCAGATGCAGATTTGACCATGTATATTGAAAATTCAGGTCTATCACCGAAACATGCCGAGATTAAATATGAGAATAAGAAGTACTTCCTCAGAGATTTGAATAGTGAAACTGGTAACAGAATCAAAAGAAAAATAATTTTGTAGGAACTTGGCTCCTTCTCAGAGAAGAAAATCCTATTCCCATATACGAAAATTTGGAAATAAAAATCGGAAATGATATCTACTCATTCACTTTCTCAGGTAATATTGTAGTTTTGATGTAAAAAGGCATAGAAAATGACATTGAAGATCAGTTAGAAGAATGGCTTAAAAAGCTACAACTTGAAAGACTAAAGGTTTCACTTGAATTGAAGAATATTACAAATTTGGATGGCCTTAGAGGACTCAAACCTGAAACTATCGAAGAAGTAGAGCTCAAGTTTATGAGAATAATTTTTAGTGGAACCTTGACTTAAATAAAGAAGAAGAGAAAGTCTTCCTTCAAGCTATTGAAGACTTAGAAGTCGATTTCAATGAAGGTTAGAATAAAATGCCAATGAATAAGAATTATAGATTACGTTACTAAGAGGCTTGTCTTGATCTCAGCTTCTGATAAATCCAAATTTGAAATTGGATGGTGTGGAGCTATTCTCGGTAATCTGGAGAATGCTGATTTCAGAATGAGAAATTCTGCATACCCTTCTGCTCCATTGGAACTTATGATCAAATATCAATATGGACACTATTGGCTTATTAGTCCTTACAAGAGCGAAGAGAATAAAGTTTTTGTAAAGCTTTACAAGGATGAGAGATACTCACTGACTCCTGGTGATATCATCAATATGGGGGAACTCGAATTCTTAGTTCAAAGGTAGCAATTAATTAGCCTTCAATAAATTCCAGATACAATACAGGGTGGTTTGCTGATAAAGGTACTAGACCTATGATGGAAGATATGTCCATTATCAGAGATGATATTGGTGTGAGTTATAAGATGAATGTCTCCTTCTACGCTGTCTATGATGGGTAATTGTCTTTGACCTGAAATTGAGAATATTAGGCATGGAGGCACAGATTGTGTCGGGTTTATCCATGCTCATCTTCTGTCAAATTTGAGGAACATGATCCTTAAAGGACAGCCATTTGATGAACAAACTAACTTCTATCGCTATATTCATGATTGTTTGGTGAAGACTATTGAAGAAACTGATATGCAATTCTACAAGGAATATAATGAGTATTCACTCACTTGTGGTTCTGCTGCAATTGTTGTTATAATTGCGGGTGACAGAATCATTTCTGCAAATGTCGGAGACTCTAGAGCTGTTATTAGCAGAGGAGGGCAAGCTATCAATCTCTCAAAAGACCACAAGCCAGTAATTAAATTCTCATTCCAATCTTATGTATAGGATACCCCCGAAGAAATGAAGAGAGTCCAAGATGCTGGAGGCTTCATCAGCTTCAAGAGAGTCTGTGGTAAACTTGCTACTTCAAGATCTTTTGGTGATTTCAACTTCAAGGTGAGTTTTATGTGCTATAAGATAACAAGCGATAGAGGATTAGTAATTCTGAGTTTATCAAATCTCTCCAAAAAGGAAATGGGCAAGATTTGGTTACTGTAACCCCAGAAATCCGTGAGATGCAAATCGATTATCTTCAGGATGAATTCATTGTAGTTGCTTGCGATGGATTATTTGATGTCCTATCCAGTCAACAGTGCGTTGACTACATCAGAGAAAAGCTTGGAGAAATGCCTATTATGGAACAAGTATTAATTAGTTTTCGAGTGTTGAATATAATAGGATCCTCAGAAAGTTGCTAAAGAACTCGTTTATGAGGCCATTAATACAGCCACTGTTAAGCATAAGCACTCAGATAACATCAGTGTAATTATTATCTGCCTGACTCGTGGAATAATTCCAAACTTTACCAAGACCATAATTCAATAGGCGAGTCCTTTACTAATAGATTTTGGTTGTAAGTTTTCTTATTAACTTGCGTGATAAGATGAATGACTGTTCATTGTTATATGATATTTTTTACCCATAAAACAACCTATCTTTCTCACAGCAGAGTACAGTTTGCTAAATTTATTCGGCTAATAAAATTTAAAAGTTTGAAATGCAAGAAGGAAGTATTTCCCAAACCTTCCTCGAGTGCCTGGATAATTACAGGCGGAACGCCACATTATACAAAGTGTTTCAGGCTTGGAAGTTCTACAAATATCACACAAAGAAAGAGCAAAAAATGCATATTGTTGCCCTTGAATATTGGACTTATCACACCATGTTCAAATGCTTCCATGTTTTAAAGGAATATGGATGTATTCCAGATCGCCTAAGGGACATGTCTTACTCAAAAGGAAAATATTTAGTTTACTTAGCAGTGGCAACCTTATTGCCCAAAAATTCAACTATACTGTTAAAAAGTAAAATGGATAAACTGATCAATGCACTCATAGAGGTAAAGGACTGAGTAATAGTCTAATTTCTAGTCTGGAAAGATCAAGATGAACCTCCGTAAAATAAGAAGATTCATTAAATCCTGGGAACAGTATCTCAAAGGGCAGTATTTCTACTTGTTGAGAAGACGTTGGATGATCATCAAGAAATTCAAGTAAAAATTAGACCTTTAGGTTTAAAGAAGAATAGACTGAAAAGAGAAGAGAATATCAAAAGGAAGTACTTTGCTCAATTAGCTAAATTGAACTATGCAAAGAGGACTCTGGCTCAACTCAAGAGAGTTATTAAAAAGAGATATTTCAAAAGATGGTCTGCGAATGCTTTGGAAGTGAGACTGGTTCAAATGAAGCATGAAATAGCCTTTAAAGAAATGAAAAAGAACTACCTTGCAAAGTGCTTTTATGCTTTGAAAGACTATGCCCAATGGAGACATAGACATAATGATAATAATATGAAAGCAATAGGATTTTTCTGTCTGAAAAGAATGTATACTTTATTCCAGTTGTGGAAGAACAATACGATCGTCCAGAAATATACAAAGGAGAACTTGGCTGCCTCCAGCGCTTACTACAGATATAAGTTATACAAGCTTTCATTCTTAGTTCTCAAAAGATTCACTCAAAAAATGAGCAATCTAAGAAAAACCAAAGAAAAATATGAGAATGATCGACTATTGGTTCTGAGACATAATTATCTCAATATATGGCGAACTGCCCTACGAAATAAGAGAAAAGTATATAATAAAAAAAATTGCATAAACTTTAGATCGACCAATTTGTCAAGAAATCTCTGCTATCCAAGTATTTCCGAACCCTGAAAAATAAGTAAAGATGAAAAATTGTATAATTATGAATTTAGTTATTTGGAAGCAAGGAAGATGGCGGCCACAACTGAAGGTTTTATTACAAAAAATCATTCTAAATGGCTGGAAAAATGTTTTGGAAACTGGAAGGCATATACCCAAGTGAGAAAAAACATAAAAAATAAAATAGAGAACTTCCAGAAAGCTCATTCTTCTGCCCAAGTGAAGGAGTCTTTCCTTAAATGGAGAGATACCTTTGTGATGAACAGAACACTTAATGCAAAGTCTAACATTGCAGTTACCAGATATCAATCTATCAATATAAGGCACTGTTTCAACTCTTGGAAAGAACATCTTAATAAAAGGAAAATGAAGGCTATAGCAGACTCCTCTCATGAAAATAATCTTATGACCAAAGCTTGGAAAGGGCTCAAACAGCATTGGTATAATAGAATGTAAAACCAATTCGTCATAGCATAATTTTGTAGGAGGAAGAACACTAAATTGTTCAAGGCTAGTGTTTATTATGACAATAAATTAATACTCTCAGCTTGGAATAGCTTAAAATGGGCTCTAAATCTTTACAAGGAAAAGATGGAGAAAGTAGGACAATACACAACTCAGTTGATATATGCGAGATATTTTATTGCCTTTGTGCATTTCGCAAAACAAAGAAGAGAACACAGAGCTATCATCAAGAGATTTCATGAGAACAGACTCATTAGAAACTTCAGAAATGCCTTCTACTACCTCAAATATAGATCCAAGCAAAATAGAGTTAAGAGAAAACTCAGGGCCTTGGCTATTATTACACGCCAGACTCAATTATACACTAAAGTCTTTAAGGTCCTAAAGAAGAAGTTTATTGATAGAAAGAAGGGCCAAAAGTTAGCAATGAGGCATAATCAAAGGGAGTTAAGAGCATCGTATAATACTTGGAAGTCAGCTTTCAAGCTTGAAAATGTGATTAAAAAGTTTATTAGAAGAAAGATGGCAATAAAACAAAGAAAAATATTCAAATTCTGGAGAAAGTATGCTGAAAGAAAACACAGCATAAACTCTCGTTGTAACAAATTTATCCAAAAAAGAACAGAAAAATATCTCCTTTTCTCTTTCCTGCTTTGGAAAAAGCTTGTTTTGGTTAAGCAGCAATCTCATAATTTAGCTGAAGATCTGATCCTCAAGCATTTCGTAAACCTTCAAATTCGCTTACTTAAAGAATGGAGAACCTATGCTCACAAGCAAAGGTTACTGAAGACCTTAAAAGCCCAATTCCAGGAAGAAGCTCCTCAAAGACAATTGACTAGATATATGAAGAAATGGATCAAGAAGAGTGAAAAGATTAGAAAAATTGTTCTTGCACTTAAAACAAGAAAAGCTGAGCTTATGAAAAATAAGCTTGCAAGGATTTTCTTTGCTTGGTGTAAGAAATGTAGAGGAAAGGCCATCAGGAAAAGGCTGTATGCAGTCTGGGAGGAGAAGAAGACAACCCATTTGGTCTTGAAATGTCTAAGAGGATGGAATAATTATGTGAATAAAAAGAGGGTTGAGTCAGAACTAGTTGCCTTGAAGCGCAAGAAAGCTACGAAAAAGTTGATGAAAAAGGGCTTTATAATTCTGAAGCTTTACAGAGATAGCAATGTTGAAGAAAAAGCCAAACTTGCTAGAATTAGGAATAATCACAATGAGAATGTCCTCAGGAAATTTTTCGTGGAATGGTGTGAAGCCCTTAAGGATCAGATATACGAGACCAAAGTGGAGCCTCTTGTTGATAGGTACATTCATTTGATAATCTAGATTAATATTTTAGATACAGGAAAATTGTGGCCTTCAGACTCTTCAGAAACAAGCTAGAAGAATTCAAGGAAGAAATATTTTACTACAGGACTTTAGATAATTTTGCTAGCGAAGTATTCAAAAAGAGAGCTTTCTTGACCTTTGTTGAACGCCTGGCAGAGAAGAGAATCAATAGAATTACTCTTGAACATAAACAAAATGCACTTGCATTGAGAATCAAGCAAAGAAGATTCCAAGAATTCAAGGGTTCTCTCGAGCCTAGTGTTGAGAGGACTCATCGGGATATGGATGCTGTCAGGACTTATGTTCTAAAGCTATATAAAAAGAGCTTTGGAGTCTGGAAATCTTATGCTTATTGCAAAGTGGACACAGCTAGAAAAGCTAAGGAGATAAAAGACAAAGTTCTAATGAACTTGAAAAAGAAATTTATTAAAAATTTGTCTAATCTGGTCCAAGAATCACATAGATCCCAGATGAAATCAAGAAGGCTAAGATCCAATAAGGATGCAGAACTTGCAAAGAAATCCCTTCTTGGTTGGAGAAAAGTTGTTGTTCATAAGAAACAGCTTCAGTTACTGAGTGATAGATATAGTGAATCTTCTAGAGAGGAGATTCAGAGAAATATTTTTCGACATTGGTATGAGAAGGTTACAATAAATATGAGGAATAAATATCTACTTGGAAGGGTGCTGATCAGTGTTTACTTAAATTCCATTCAGGGAGCTTTTAATTTGATAAAACAACAGGCTCTGATTAATGATAGAAGGGAAAGAAGATTTGATCAAATACATGAGAGATATGTGGCGAACCTCCTTAAAAAGAGTTTTGATCAATGGCGGGAAATCTTCACTAGCAGGAGATTTTCTGACGATAGATTACATCGCTTTTTTTGAATTAATGTAAATATTGTTTTTCTTTAGTCAATGCTGCCTTCTATTTTTGTACTTTTGTTTTAGTCATGAATTTATAAAGCAGGTATGATGCGCAATCAAGAATCACACGTAAAACATACTAAAGTTGGTTCTTTAAATTCGGACAGGAATATTTTTCCGATCTTGTTGGTGTTATCAAAATAATTAATATTTTATTGAAGAGAATTCATATAGCTCAACATGGAAAATAAGCAACAAAAAAATGAGACATTTGACGAAAGAACTGAAATTCTAACTCGAGGAAGCCTAGCGAGGCAACAATCCATTGAAACAAAACTTTCAGTTTTAACCGAAGATTATCAGTAATTTCTTCAAAAATACCTCTTAACTTAAAAGGGCAAAAGATAAATACAAGAGGGACGTTAAAAAATATAAGCGTTTCGGGTCCGGTATTACTGATCTCCTTGCCTGCCGTTTTGATCCCGAAGATACTATGGTTGCAGTAGGTGAGCAAAATTCCAATTTAAATTTTTGATTCTTCAAGCTGGCGGAGATGGACTTGTTCATATATACTCACTAGGATCAGTTGGTAATAGTTCTCTTGTTAAGAAAAGCTAATTCTAGTAGAAAAGCCTCTTCACATCTTAAATGGATCGGATAATACTGGATTGCCAGTGACATGTTTAAGGTTTAAACTCTAAGTAGAATTGTCTTGAATTGAATAGGTGGAGACCCTATAGTAGTAACAGTAAGACTAAGCACGTCCTTGTTACAGGATGTTCAGATGGAAATATTTCTCATTGGCATGTTTCTTCAGGTGAGAAACTCTGTTCTAATAATGATCTTTTAAGGAAAGCTCCTCTATAGAATAACTGAAAAAGATAATCAAATATTATGTCTTGACTACAATATAGATGGAAGCCAGTTCGCTACTGCAGGAAAAGATCGAACAGTAATAGAAAAAAAATTTTCTTGACAAGCTAGATTAGAGTTTATGATGAGAACACTAAGTCTATTGTCATTGAGATGACTGGAGGAGTCTGGCAATACCCAGGACACTCAAACAGAATTTTTGCCTTGAAATTCGTCCCAAGTGACCCCAATCTTATCATTACAGGAGGTTGGGATAATACATGCTATTTCTGGGATTTGAGAGAAGGAAAGTCTTTTGCTTCAATTTATGGGCCTGCCATCTCAGGTGATGCTCTTGATATCAAGGGAAATACCATCTTGACAGGAAGCTGGAGAAATAAAGACCAACTTGAACTCTGGGACTTCGGATCAAGAAAGAAGATTACTACAGTTAATTGGGAATATGGTCGCAATGTTGAAAATGCATATGTTTACTCCTGTCAATTCAGCAAGAAAGATGATAATACTATTTTGGCAGGTTCTAGTAACTTGAATGAAGTGAGACTGTTTGACAGAACCCAGGATAATAAAAACTTTGCTAAGATCAATGATATTGGAAAGGGAATATACAGCGTTGACTTTGGAAATAATAATGACCTCTTCTCTTTCTGTGGTGGTGATGGCTATGTTCATGTGTTCCAAATACTTAAAAACTTGAAGGAAGATGGAAGTAAATAAAGAAGAAGTGTTTCATGGATTCTATATCCAATAAATTAATTAATACCTTCATAGAATAGACTCTATGATAATAGACAATTGAAATGACATACTCAAGTGAAAAAGGTTGCTTTAGTTTCGAAATGGTAAATAAAAATCCCATGGAATTTTTTTTTTTTTTTTTTT
>Ga0065720_1003086_pt1 | contig 26330 bp, 24 predicted proteins | sample Thericmetagenome_FD_59107 | JGI IMG/M metagenome (GOLD analysis project Ga0065720, IMG submission 59107) | Thermophilic microbial communities from the Joint Bioenergy Institute, California, USA of rice/straw/compost enrichment - eDNA_2 v2... | ecosystem: Engineered > Solid waste > Grass >... | reverse complement strand
CCCGCCTGCCGGTCGCCCATTCCGTCCGCAGCTTTTCCGCGTCAGCCAGCAGGCAATCGACCGAATGGGCCTTCTGCACGTAGTAGCGGTTGTTGTGGCGGACGAAGAACGCCGCCACCGCCGGAGCCTCATCCGCACCCAGCCGGGTCAACAAGTGGGCAAGCTGGCCGTTGACTTTGGCGTTGCGCACCGGCGCCACACCGTAGCGGTCCTGGTAGGCGCGGGCGTAGGCTTCCCAGATCGCAGCCGTTGGCGCCGTGCTGGGCTTGGCAGCCGGCCGCCGGGTTGCAGGCTTGGGCTTCGGATCGGCAGGGACAAGCTCGCCCTGGTCCGGCGTCGGCGGCGCAGCCCCGGCGCAACCCGAAGGGGATCCGGAATCAGGAAGAGGGAAGGGGGAATCAGGAAGAGGGAAGGGGGAATCAGCACGAGCAGTTCCGTTTTGCTCGCGATTAATCTCGATTTTCGATAACCGTATGATTTCACTACCGTTATCGTCCACGTCCGGGATNTCGCTNCCAGCGTCGCGCTCGTTCTTGTGCGGGTTCTGGTGCTTCTCGAAATTCTTGATCTTGAGATAGGTNGCGCCAGCGTTCGAGTAGATCGTGACAAATCCAGATTCCTCCAGATTNATCACGAGCGCNTCGATGTTGGCGTCGTCATCGTATGGCAGGATCTGTGCCTTAATCCGCTTGGGGCGGTACTCAAGGCAGCCTCTGTAATCGGCAATCGTCCACATGCCGATGAACAAGAGCCGAGCCAATGCGGGGAGTTCGCCCAATGCGTCGTTCTGGAAGAACGAAGGCTTGATGTTGCGTGCGCGCGCCATGGCGCCTCCGAAAAAAAAGGCTTGGGATCCAGGGTCTTCACGTTGGCGCGTGAAGTTGGTGGACGCGACATGCGGCGCGCACCCTGGATTCCAAGCCCTGCATGTTGAAGTTGTAACCGCCCCACCACGAGCGGCCGGAAACTCCGTGCCTGAATTATACCTCTAGTTGTCCCTCTCCGGGGCAATCCTCGAACAGATCGAGATTCCTGCCCGCGTCGGCGCGGCTGGCCTTCGGCCGGCTGAAACGCAGCACGCGGGATCCTGTTTGCGCCGCCAGCCTGGTCAGGCCGGCTTTGCGCGCGCATTTCGGGCCAATCGCCTCTCGACCAATCATTACGGTAGGGTTAAGCAGCGGACGGCCGCATAGCGCGCAATTCATTTCGAGACTCTCCCGGCCGCCGGGAGCGGCTTATTGTCGTTCGCGTGCTCGAAAGAAAACTCGCAGAAATATTTCTTCTGCGCTGCCAGCCGAGCGGCTATCGCTGCTTCGATTTCATTGAAATACCCCAGCCCTATTTGTCTGCCATTTACCGTTATGTAGGCTCGCCACTTCCCCTCACGTTTGGCCCAGGAAACTCCTACGTGACCAGAGGTATTGTGCGATTTGACCCCTGTGTTGCGGTTGTTCTCAGCGTTAGTCGCCTCACGCAAATTGGCTAGGCGATTATCGTCACGAACCCCGTTTCTATGGTCTATCTGCCTGGATGGGGGCAGCCCAGTGACCATCTGCCAGATGACCCGATGCTCATACATCCTGCGGCCGTCGACATTGACTGTTCGGTAGCCAATGGTGTTCTTGCAGCCGGCGCGCTGGCCCGCCTTCGTCCCACCTATCCGGTCAACCTTCCAAGTCAGCACCCCGGTTTCAGGGTTGTAGTGAAAAAGCTCATGCAACCGATCTACCGTAATATGGGAACGGTCGGCCATGGCCTTGTCTTTTTTCTTGATGTTCAAGTCGATACCCTCCTGACATCCAGCAGAAAAACAAGGCGAGGCCTGCTTGTGTGGTTGTAAGCGTAGTGCTCAACCGTATCGTCAAAGAACAGGATCTCTCCTTTCTTCCATTGGCAGCGCTCGCCCCCTACTACCAGGGCGCAATCACCATCAGGGGTTATCAAGCCAAGATGCATGCGGAAAACATCGCTTGTGTAACCAACATGACTTTTGATCTCCGCGCCCGGCAGCATCAGCGAATAGCCAGCGTTGACGACAAACTCGCCTTCCGGCTCGATCAGCTCGGCGGCCTTGCCAAAGCCGATCATCTTTCCCTGCCACTTGACGCCGTAGACCTTCCAGCCGCCCCGGTTGATGTCCTCGGGCCATTCGACAAAGCGCTGCATGGCGGACAGGAGTACACCCTCGCCCATCAGTGCATTGGTGTGCCTGGCCAGTTTCTTCCCCAGCTCTGCCGCGCGGGGGAATTCGTTGATATCCAAAACTCCGGTCATGCTGCTCTCAGCTGCGCCATGATCGGCGCGAAGGGGTTGAACTCGTGCTTGGTCATTGCCAGCCGCTTGGCGACGGCCTTACGCGCTCGGTACTTGCGTTGCCATTCGCGCTTGCGAGCCCGGCGCTGGCTGGCAGTCGGACGCTTGGGCGGCGGGACATTATCGCCTGGGCCAAGCGCATACACTGCCGCCGCTCGGCCGCGTCCAGGCGGGATCTGCCAGTCAACGATGTGAACGTGCCCATCGGCCAGCAGTCTCCGGATCTGGCGTTCAACGCATCGCGCCGTTGCGCCGGTGCTGGCGATGATCTCCGGCGCCGTCATCTCGCCGTCAGCTTCGAGTGCGGCCAGGATCTTCGGCAGCGTCTTGTTCTGCTTGGCGATGATCATTCGGCCACCCGGTAAAGACGGACAGGATGCGCATGCGTCGCCGGGGAAACGGCGGCGCGGTACTTCCCGGTCGGAACGATGATCCCGGCAGCGATGGCGGCTCGTGCGAGCGCACCCCAAACATGATGATCGTGCGGCTGTCCCAGGCCGGTTTCGAGCATCCAGGCGCGGATATCCTCGAACGCGAATTCGCCCTTGCGGTTCTCAGGCTTCGCGGCCCACTCCCGGATCTTGGTCAGCGCTGCGACTTGCCAAAGCTCACTTTCGTTTTCGAGCGCCTGCTTGATGCCTGCGTCTTTCCGGCGCTTGCCTTCGGCGTAGGGATCGCGGGCAAGGCCGCGCCATGCGTGGCTCTGGGAGTTGCTGCGAATTCCAGCGAAGCAGGCGGCCCTGGCTACGTCGCCATCGAACTTGCCCCAGCATTCCCCGTCCCAGTGCTGATAGACAGGCCAAGCGTTCGCAAACCCTGCCGGCAGCGTCTGATACACACCCTTGCGAACCGGCTTCACATCCCCCGGAAACCACGGCGAGCGCGGCATCTCCTCTATTTGTTTCAGATTCATGGCGAGGGCTCCAATAAAAAACCCCCGGAAAATCCCGTGGGTCGAGCACGAGAAAATCCAGGGGCCGCCTCAAGGGCTTAGCAGTCTGTGAGCCTCGACCGCTCAACTGCTAAACCCTCAACACACCCGCGAATCACGCGGTAGGGCAATCCTACCATGGTTTTGTAATCGCACCACTAGGGGCACGACAAAACCGGCCTGGGCTGTTGCAGGTAATCCACAATCGCATCGCGCGCCTCGGTCCAGGACCAGGCATAGACAACCTTCCACCCTTCCGCCTCAAGCGCGGAGCCGTAGTCGAGCTGGTCGGCGGTCGGTCGATTGCTCCCGGCCTTCATCTCGATGCTCAAGCCGATCCACCGGCCGCGCGCCACGGGCAGCTTCAAGTCGTGCTCGCCCTTCAGCATACCGGCGGCCTTCGCTTTCCCGGCCTGCGCCGGGGTCATTTTCACGCCATTGAGCGAGGCGGACAGAAGTTGCAGGCCGGGGTACTTGGTGATGTTGCATGGCAGACGGGCCCACTGCATGAGTGCAACCTGGTGCTGGAATTCCAGGTTCGCCCGAGGCTTGCGGACGCGATTAGTCATTGCTGCCCTGCCGTGCGCTCAACCGATCCAGCCTCGGCGCGCAGCGCGGCGTAGGCAATGCCATCCTCGGCACTGTCCCGGTGATGGGTCGGGCAAGTGAAGTAGCGCACATCCTTCAGGATCTGCATGAAATGCCAGCCTTGGGTCTCGGTTAGGTTCGTGCCGTGGAAAAGGTTGAAGATCTCCACGACCTTCGCCATCGACCGCTCGCCACTCGGCCGGTCATAAGTCTGGCCGCGTGCATTCAGATGCGCGGCAGCGGCCGCGAGCGCTTCGTGGGCGGTTTGGATCATCGCATCTCCTTGATGAAAATTGCCTCTACCGTCATCGCCAGAAGATCCAGCTCGGTCAGGCGGTAGCGGGTATAGAAACCCCGCGTACCCAAGCCGTGCAGGCCGGACGCGCCTCGGTGATGCCCAGGGCATAGCGGTATGGTCAGAAAGTTGCTGGCTCGCTGTGCGCCGCCCTGCCCTTCGCGCAGATGGTGGACCTCTGCCGGGGTTTCGCCCAGGTCAAGATGGCGGCAAAGGATACAGCCAAGGCTGGCCACGGCGCCCATGTAGCGTTTCTCGGCGGCGGAGCTCATGCCGCTGACCTCATTTTCCCACGGCGTATTCCCTGCACCAGCGATCTGCTAACGCCGTATCGCTCGCACAGGATTTTTGTCCGCTCTGTAGAGTTTCTTATTTCAGCAACCTGCTCGTCGGTTAGCTTTGCATTGGGATTCGCACATCCCCTCGCCCTGCGACGTGGCTCACCTTCGATCATGTGCGGATGCTTCTTCATGCGCGCCCACGCAGTTGCGTAGGATATGCCTTCGGCATCCGCATACTCTTCTAACAAAACCGCCCTCCCCTTATAAAAGACGCGAACAGTATTCCGCCGGTTTCTCACGTTGACCGATTTTGGAACCCATCGAACGTTACCCGGCTCGTAGCCGCGGTCGTTATCTATCCGGTCGAGCTCGTAATCAGGAGATGGCTTTGGTCCGATGTGATCGTAAAAAGCCGCAAAGTCGTTACGCCACCCGTCGTAGACAGCGATCCCTCGCGCCCCGTACCACTTGTATTTACTGTTGTTGGGATTGTGACAGCGCTGCTTGGCTTCCGACCACGCCTTGTACTCAGGGCTACCACGCATGCCATGTTTGATGCTCATGGGATTGCCTTCATTTCGATGCGCCGAGTCGCTTCAATGGTCTGCCAAACGGATACCTTCGCTTGAGCTCCAATCATCAGCCAGCGCAACCGCTCTTCTTCTTCAACGGCGGCCTTCAATGCTTTGAGAACATCCTGATATTCCGGATCGGCATACGCCTCGCGCTCCTGCGCATTGGCGGCCTCGACGCCCCTGGCAAGAGCGACCTGCATGCACAGCGCCTTCTTCGACTTGCGCCATTCCTCCAGGTACACCCGTTCGGCCTTGGCTTTTGCGTAGGCGGCCGCGTTGTCCCTGATGAAGTCCAACGCCTTAAAGATCTGGATTTCGCCTTGCTCGGTCATGGGCGCTCAAAATGGGCAGTCTTGGTCCGTATCCAGATCATCCATCGTTGGCGCTGGACGGTGCTGCGCCTGCTGCGGCCGGCCCTTCATCTCGGCGTACTCGTTCCGAGCTTGGCGCTGCGGCTGGCTTTGTTGCTGGCGGGACTCGCCGCCGCCGGCAAACTCCAGCGACACAACCCGAGCCCGAAGCGCGTAGCCTTGGCCACCGTCGCGCTTGTCGTAGGTTTCGACGTGGGGATCTTCGAGCACGACCGATACGGCAGTGCCTTTGGTCAGGTACTCGGACAGGCTTTCGGCACGCTGCCCCCACAGCTGGGCGTCAAGCCACTGCGTCGGACGGTGGCCGTCGTCACCTTTGCGGCCGTAGTTGAATGCCAGGGAAAGATTGGCGACGGGCGTTCCGTCAGGGGTGTAGCGGACTTCCGCATCGCGGCCCAGGCGGGCCAGACCAGTCAAAATCATATAGCCTCCACATCGAGGATTGGACGGCACCGCACGGGATTGTGCGGTACGGTGGAATGCCCGTATCGCAGGGCCAGCGGCCGAGTGCCCATCGGCGTAGGTCGATAGCCCCGTCTTTCCAGGGTGTCAGCGCTGTTTCGTCGGGCATCAACATCCCGACTGGGCTGGTGGCAAGCCACAATGCCGCGCCTTCCCATGCATCCTTCCTGGCCTTTATCGTCGCCAGGGCGGACGGCTGCCGGGTTTGATCCCGACAGACTCACGGCGGACACCTTGCGGGCCGCTAGACTCGGTGATGGCCCCGTCTTTCCGGGGTGTCAGAGCATCGCTCGGCGAGACCCTGCGCGTACCGAGGCAGAGGCGCAGGGCATATGATGGTCCCCGACCTTCTGCGCCGCCGGGGTAGCGCATGAATCACTTGCCCAGCATCTTCTGGACGATCAGGGTCGCGGCCACACCAAACGCGAACGCCGCGAGGACATAGACGATTTCCATAACACTCTCCTTAAAAGATCCCGCTGCGCGGGCGGCTCAAAAAACTGGCGGAGGCAGGGGGAGTTGAACCCCCAATACCCGTTAAGGTATGACGCATTTCAAGTGCGCTAGGCTCGCCAATGCCCAGTGCCTCCTTAAGCTACCTGGCGAACTTTCTCCGCCAGCTCCCGCGCTCGTTGCTGGGCCTGCTTGGCCTCGTCTTCCGCGCGCTGGGCTTCAATCCTTGCCGCTACCTCTCGGCCGATTTTAACAGCAACCTGCGCCGATTCCGGCGTTGTCACATCGATGTCAACATTGGCCACGTACTTCAGGAAGATCAGAATCCGAATCGGTTTCGGGATACCCTTGCGCTTCCCGGCCTCGAACCAATGCCCCGACCCTTGGTTGCTGCCTACGGACTCCCAAAATTGCTTCTGGGTCAGTCCTGACTGGGACCGAATTTGCTTCGCGACATCTGGTGTGATGTCGCTCTCAGTACGTATGTCCATACTGCCCCTATATGCGGATTGTTGATTCCTGTATATGGTGCTGTTATCGCACCACTATGTCAAGGGAGAAGGGTTGCAAAATGGATCAAATGTTGCAGGATATGCACCGCTTTCCGGAGCCGATACGTATGCAATCCCTGAACAAGCAATATTTTATGAAGCTGATGGCGGATCGGCGCATGTCCATGCGCGGCCTGGCGCAGAAAATGGGAATGCTGCACTCACAGCTTAGCCTGACATTCAGCGGCCAGCGCAAGCTCCAGCTGGACGAGGCGGCCAAGCTCAGCCAGATCTTCGGCGTTCCCTTCCACCAGATCGCCGCAAACGCCGGCGTGGAAGTGCGACCTACCTCCGGGCGCCGCGTCAGCGTGATTGGTTTTGTTGGAGCTGACGGACTCGTGTCCATGAATCAGCCTGGCGTCATCGAGCGCACGGACGCGCCGGACGATCTGCCGGATGATACCGTCGCCATCCAGTGCCGCACAGCAGATACGCCGCTGTCCTGGATGGATGGCTGGGTGCTGTTTTTCCGCAGCCAGTCCGGCATCGACGCCGGCGCTATCACCGGCCGCTTCTGCATCGCCCAGATCAAAGGTGGCCCCGTGGTCATCGCCACAGCCAAGCGCGGATACCGTGATGGAACCTACAACTTGTCCGGTCCCCATGCCCGGCAGGACGCGGTTCTGGAATGGGCATCACCCCTACTGGTCGGTCGTTTTTGACGGTTGCCAAATCGCACCACGACGCATATAATGTAATTGGCTGCGCATTATGGTGATCTAGCGACCGCACTGTGTCGCACCATACCGCACCACACCACTGGAGCAAGCGATGCAAATCACCCGTGAAACCCTGACCTTCGACACCGAAGACCAATGGCTGGCCCTGCGCCGGCAGGATCTAACGTCCACCGAAGCGGCTGCGCTGTTCGGCGCTTCGCCCTACGTGACCGAGTTCGAGTTGCATCACATCAAGGCCGGCACGCTCGAAAAGGACTTCGAGGAAAACCAGCGCATGCGCTGGGGCACCCGCTTGGAGGCCGCTATCGCCGCCGGCGTGGCCGAGGACTACGGTCTGATCGTGGAGCCCATGAAGGTGTATATGCGGATCCCCGAGCTTCGCATGGGGTCGTCTTTCGACTACAAGATCGTCGGCCTGGTGGAGGGATTCACTGGGGACGAGCGCGCCCGCGACATGTTCCGGCGACTCGGGCCCGGCATCATGGAAGTGAAGAACGTGGACGGCGCCGCCTTCCGCCGTAACTGGATTGACGACGGCGACGAGATCGAGGCCCCGCCTCACATCGAGATTCAGGTGCAGCACCAGCTGGAAGTTGCTGACCTGGGTTGGGCGATGATCTCCCCCCTGGTCGGCGGCAACACCCCGAAGGTCATCATCCGCGAGCGCGATACCGAGCTGGGCGAGCTGCTGCGCGAGAAGGTGGCGCACTTCTGGGCGCGGGTTGATGCTGGCATCCAACCGGAACCGGACTACGCTCGGGACGCCGACACCATCGCCAAGCTGCATGTCGAGAATGACGGTAGCGAGATCGACCTGTCGGATAATCCCCGCGTGCTGGAGCTGTGCCGAGAGTACAAGGACGCAGGCGCCGCAGAGAAGGCAGCGGCCGAGCGCAAGCGGGCAGCCAAGGCGGAGTTGATGATGATCATCGAGGCGGCCAAGACGGCGCGCGCCGGATCCTTCACGATTTCCGCCGGTACGCGCAAGCAGACCTTCAAGGCATACGACCGCGCCGCTGGCGAGCTCGTCCGGATCAGCATCACGCCGCTGGCGCCCAAGCACATCGAGGCGACCATCCCCGCGTATCGGGACTTCCGGATCAGCGAAAAGGCCGCCGCGTAACACAATACGGTGCGGTGCCATGCGGTGCCGCACCATCTACGGGAGAGAGAAATGTCTGACACTCAAGAGCAACTGCCTGTCGAACAGACCAAGAAGGCGAACCCCATTGCCGAATTCCGCAGTCTGATGGAAGGCGGCATGCGGGCCGAGATCGCCAAGGCCCTGCCCAAGGACATTGACCCTGACCGATTCATCCGCACCACGATCACGGCGGTGCAGATGAATCCGGAGCTGCTGAACGCCGACCGCCGCAGCCTTCTGGCAGCCTGCATGCGTGCCGCCCAGGATGGGCTGCTGCCTGACGGGCGGGAAGCGGTGTTGAATATTTACAACACCAAGGTGAAGGATCGGGAAACCGGCCGCGACGCCTGGGTCCAGATGGTCCAGTTCCTGCCGATGGTCCGTGGTCTGTTGAAGTGCATGCGCAACTCCGGCGAGATCGCCCACATCGACGCGGCCGCCGTCTACGCCAAGGATCACTTCCGGTTCACCCGTGGCGACGATCCGCGCATCGAGCACGAGCCCTACCTTGGCGAGGACGATCCGGGCCCAGTCGTGGCGGCGTACATGATCGTCAAGCTGCGCAACGGCGAGATCCATCGCGAAGTGATGAGCAAGCGCGACATCGAGAAGGTGCGTGCTGCGTCCAAGGCGCCCGACGGCCCCGGCTGGCGAAACTGGTATGACCAGTTCGCCATCAAGTCCGTGCTCAAGCGCGGCGCTAAGCTGCTACCGTCGTCCTCGGACCGCCTGGACCGAGTTATCGACCACGACAACGAGGCCATGGGCTTCGATAGCTTCAACCAGCGCGGCGCCGATGCAACGGCACTCATGCAGCAGCAGGCAGCTCCGGCCCTGACTGACGAGCGGGCTACCCAGGATCTGCGTCGCCCGTCGCGCCTGGCGAGCATCGTCAAGCGCGCGAAGTCCGAGCAGCCTGTAGCGCAGCAGGCCGCCGAAGGCTTGCCGGCCGAACAGGCGCCGGCTGAAGACTCGCCGCCCTGGGACGAGGACGATCAGCGCGGGGATGCGGCATGAACCGAGCGGCCCGCCGCGCTGCCGCCCGTGCCAAGAAGGTGCGGGCGCGGCCCCTGCCCCGCGTCCACACGATGATCCTGGGCAGCGAATACATGCCCAAGATCACGCATGACCGGATCCTGACCCAAAAGATTGCACTGCTGGAAGGAATCGCCGCCCTGAAGAACGGCACCATGACCTACGGCCTGATGTGCAATCAGCACGACTTCATTGCTATGGCGCTGCGCTTCGTCGCCCAATTCAACGACGAGGCGTTGCGCCAGCCGGCGGAGGAATGCGCCGCCGCCCTGACCGGGATCATGGAGCGGTATGTTGAGCGGGGATCCTATGTCGCCACCGGCGACGAGCTCCGAGCATTGCAGGAATGGGTCGAGGCCATCGCCGACTACCTGGCCGCAGTCCCGGCGCCGATTCTGGAGGGACTGGCTGCTGACATGGCAGCCGAAGAGATGGCTACCCGAGCGAAAATAGCTCGGGAAATCCAGCGGGCACCTGGTTGAGTTGCCACGCCATGGTGTGCTTATCTAACCATGACAAGAATCAGGGCACACCATGGAACAGTCACCCCGCCTTTTCTCACTCGATGAGGCGGCCGAGCGCCTTGGTATCGGCCGCACACTCTTGCGCGCCCACGTAGAAGCGGGCGAGATTCGCTACGTGTCCATCGGCCGAGGCGTCAAGCGCCGCAGGATCATGTTCACGCCTGGCGATCTCGCAGAATTCATAGACCAACGAAGTCGCAGAGAGGGCCCATGTCTGTCTATAAAACTGACGGATCCAAGACCTACACCTACAGTTTCTGGATCGAAGGTCGTCGCTTTCACGGCAATACGGGAAAGACGGAAAAGCGAGCAGCCAAGGAAGTAGAGCGCAAGGCTCGCATCGAGGCGCAGAAGCTGATCGACGCGGAGAAGTCCCAGGCCGCCCAGGTGGACGGCTCCGCGCCGCTGACCATGGACGTGGCGGCCGGCCGGTACTGGACCGAGGTCGGACAGTTCCATGCCGGCGCCAACACAACATGGACCGATCTGGAGCGCCTGATTGGATACTTCGGAGGCGACAGGCGGCTGGACTCGATCACCGACAACGACATCNCCCAGCTCGTATCCTGGCGCCGTGGCCACAGGTTCAAGGACCNGGAGACNNTGAANAACGGCGAGCCTGCCCCGTTCATCGCGCCGGCAACAGTCAACCGCACCACCGTGGACCTGCTGCGCAAGATCTTCCGGCGGGCCCGCACCAAGTGGAAAGCCCAGTTCCCAGACGAACCGGACTGGAAAAGCCACCGCCTGAAGGAGCGCGGCGAGATCGTCCGGGAGCTCAAGGTGGACGAGGAGATCAAGCTGTCCGAGCTGCTGGCCGAGGGATACCGGGACTTGTGGCGGTTCGCCCTGGCGTCCGGCCTGCGCTTGCGGGAATGCTTCATCACCTGGGACCAGATCGACTGGCATGCCAGGACGATCACGGTCACGCAGAAGGGAAAGCGCAAGCACACCATCCCGCTGAGCAATGACATGATCGCCATCATCGCGCCGCAGCGCGGCAAGCACCCGGTCCATGTGTTCACCTACGTCTGCCGGCGGACACAGAAGAAGTACGGGCTGATTCGTGGGGAACGATACCCCCTCACCTACGAAGGGATGAAATCGGCCTGGCGCCGGAACCGGGGAAAGGCCGGCGCCGATGACATGCGGTTTCATGACAACCGACACAACCATGCCGTGTTCCTGCTTCGCAAGACGGGCAACCTGAAGGCCGTCCAGCGCATGCTCGGGCACGCCAACATCGCCACAACGGCGAAGTTCTACGCCCATGTCATGCTCGATGATCTGCGCGACTTGCTGGACGGCCCAGCTCGCAATGACCGCATCCAGCCACAAAGAAATTCACAAAGCCAGGGCGAGCCAGCGAGAAAAGCCACGGCGTAGCAAGGGGTTATGGAATTGGCCCCCTACCCTGGGGGACAAGTGCGCAAGGGTCTGACGGGGTATAGCGAAGCCTGGTTATCGCGCCTGGCTGGGGGCCAGGAGACCGCAGGTTCAAATCCTGCTACCCCGACCAACTCCTTGATGGCACAGGGAAATTCCCGATGTGCCAGCGTTACAAAAGCCGACTGGAAAGACGGAGCAGCCCCTTCGGGGGCTGTTCCTGTTTTCGGGAGGAATCACCGCCGAAACGCGCGGAAATGCGCAATCGGTCGCAAAGATCCACAAAGCTCCCACAAAGTTTTGTTCTCTTTCCGTTCTGGCATAAAAAAACCCCGGCCGAAGCCGGGGAAGGGCCCTCTGCCAAGAGAGCGGGGGAGGAGAATGGCAGCTACTGCTTGGAACGGGCAGCCAGCAGCTCGGACTTCAACTTACCGCCGCTGGTTGACCCGAAGAAGTAATGGAAGATGCCAACCAGCACCGTGCCGATCAGCACTCCCAGGATGGTGTCAGCGATCCGGACCCCGGCCGGCGGCACCTCAATGAAGGTCACGGCCAGGAAGTAGGCCATGGCGAAAAGCGACCAGGCCATCGAAAAATAGTAGACGAATCGCTTGGAAAATTGATCCTCTTGCCCGAGCGCGGCGATCTGCATTTCTCGGGCGCTGGCAACGTCGGCAAGGTACGCTTTCTCGAAGATCCACGCGCTGCGCCTCGATGGCTCGCTGAAACTCCAAGATCTTGTTCGGATCCGCCTTGAGCGCTTCCAGCGCAGCCTCGCCGGTGTCCTGGCCGGTGACGGTCTTGGCGATATCCACAACCTTCTCGGCCACCTTCTCGGCCTTGTCGCCGCCACCGAACAAACGAATCATGCCGGGCACAAGTTGCGCCAGGCCAAGGCCAATGGTCAAAGGATCCATTAAAACCCCACTCGGTTGGAGAGCCAGCCGAACACGAAACTCTCGTTCGCCTGCCGTTGCTCGGCCAGCTCGATGTAGCGGGCGCCCTGTAGGCAGTTGAGCGCCTTGAGCAAAACCGACTCGCCGGCTTTGCCTCGCTTGGCGAAGAAGGCCCGCAGCGCGGCGACGGTCTTGGGGCCGACTGCCCCATCAACAGAAATGTCCGCGTAGTCCGTGCCCTGCCGATTCAGCGCGTTCAGCGAGCGCTGCAAGAACTTTCCGGCCGTCCCGGTGCCCATGTTCACGCCGGTGTCGAAAAGCTCGTGCGCGACAGATTCGGACATCGCCGCGACTTCATCCAGGCGCAGGACGTTCCAGTACCGCTTGCGATAGACGGACTTGGCGAATTCAAGCGGCAGGTCTCGCATCGATCCGGTCCAGCCCTCTTCGCGGGCGACCGCCTCGGTGATGCCGTACTTGGTCTTGCCGCCCCGGTCGTCCGGATGATCGGAGTATCCACCCTCAACGCCGACGACATGGGCGAAACTTTTGTCAAACGGTGATGATGACGCCATTACTCTGCCTTCCCGCCGAACCAGCGCTTGAAAATGGACTCGAAGGGTTCGAGAGCCTTGCCGCCCATGTGCCCCGCGACGCTGACCAGAACAGCGGTCCACAACGGAGCGACGGCGTTGGCCTCGCAGGCGTAGAACGTAATCACACCGGCGAAGACCGATGTGACCAGCTCGCCCATGAGAGTCATAGCAGCTTGCCGTATGCTCATCTCACCAGCCTTCACTTTGCGGATGAACCGCACTGTTCCGCCCCACGCGGACAGCGCCACGACCCAGGCATACGTGAATAGGCCGTAGGAAGTTGGGTCTTTGACCGCCTCCGCNGCCTGCCTGATCTCTTCGTTCATCCTTCGTGCCTGNTAGAGTTTAGCCGTTCNGATTCTACCGCCAACGGTTTGATATTGAAACCATTNATTTCATTACGACTGTGGCGATTTGTATAAGGCTGTGNCACATTCGACCGGCCCAAACCGTTTGGTGCGGCATGGTGCGACCGGAGGAATGCCAATGGCACAGGCCAAGCCGCGCACGCGGCAATCATCATCAACTCCGAGAAAGTCCGTAACGATGCAGCAGGAAGCTCCGTGGACTAAGGGCAATCCCGAAAAGAAAATCGGGATCAATGTCCCCTTCCCCGAGCCGCTGATGATGCAGCTCGATTTCCTGGTTCAGAACCGGGCCATCTCGTCTAAGTCATCGTTCATCCGCGACGCGGTTGCAGCGGCCGCCGAGCAAGAAGTCGCGCGCCTGCGTCGGCTCCAGGAAGCCATGCGCAGGATCGAGGCCGAAGATAAGGGCCGCCGGTAACACCGTAAAATCGGAGCGTCATGTTCCATGAATGAGGCTTCCATGAGCGACTACATGGCGCTGGGGATCCTGCTCCTGATTGCGAGCTTTTTTGTGTATGCCGTCGCGCCACCGCGCTGGCAGACGCCGCTAGGGTTCGCCCTGATCGTCTGCATGGCGCCGGCCGGGCTGGGTGTGCTCGTACTGCTCGCCCAGCCGGCCGTCCTCGTGCCGGTTGCCCTGCTTATCGGGATCCTGCTTGCTCGCGCTTCCTGACGCGCTCCTGCTCCAGATCCTTGCCGATCTGCTCGGTCAGTAGGTTGCGCTCCTCGCGCAGCCTATCCAGCTGGATACGCTTCTCTTCGCCGCTCATCGTCTTGTCCATCTGGACTTTCCGCATCTCGGCGTTGATCTCCGCAAGCATACGCTGAGCCCGGTTCAGCATCTTCCGCATTGCCAGCTTGTCCTCTTCTTTCTTCGTCAGGGCGTCGGCCCGGTCGAACTCCTGGAGCTCGATCAGCTTCTGCACATTTGCATAGGCTTTGTCGGATTCCTTCAGCGCATTGTAGAAGTCCGTGCTGTACCTGGTGTACGGCGCCGGAGCTCCCAGGTCGCGATAGAACCGCTTGATCGGCTGGTACTCATGCCAGCGGCGGGCGGGCAATTGCTCGCCGTGGGCCCGGCGCCAGAAGGTATCAGCAAGCGCGACCGTGCCGGCGCCGACCTGCCCAAGGTACGCGCCGATCAGGTGATCGATCTGAAGCGGCGACAGCGCAGCATCTCCGATGACGGCTTCCATCGCCCGGCTAGTGCCTTCGGCAAGGCTGCTCGTGCCCGGCTTGACTCGCAGGCTCGGGCTCAGGCGCTGCATGCCGACGTCCTCGATGGGGCGGCCCGTGAAGGTGTTGCGATTTGCCGACAGCTCGTAGACCGGCTTGATGATCTGCGGCAGGTCGAGCGCGAAGGTGTCGGTCAGCACGTGCCACAGGCGCTCGACAAACTTCTCGCCCGCGACGGTCGGATCCGAAAACTGCTCCAGCGCACGCTCGGCCAAGGTCGCAATGGCGCCCACCTCGAACGGCTTGGGAATGAAGAAAGCGGCGTCGCCGAAGCGTATGAACCAGTAGGTATCCCGCTGCCAATCTTCCAGCTTGCGATACTCCTCGTCGTCCTTGTTGCGCATATACAACATCATGGACAGCAACGAGAGCGCGCCGACCACAGCCATGAACCGGCCGAAGGCTTTGCGGTCTGCCGCCGTACCCTTGCCGGTCAGCACCCTGAATCCGGTCTTGATGCCGGAGCGATAGAGTTTGTCCAGGCCCTGAATCCGAGCATTCAGGAATGGCACCAAGTCTGTCATGATCCGGATGATGATCGAGTCACCATGGGCGCTGAAGTCCATCAGGTCGCGCGCCTCGAAGGACGCCTTCAGCTTTCCCTTCTCCAGGTTGCGCTCCCAGATCCCAGCGCGGTTCACGTTCTCGGCAAAGTCCGTAGCGTTATTCCACTTGCGCCAGGCATTCATCAGCAATCCGGGAATGAGCTCCGGGTCATTGATCACACGTCCCTTGCGCAGCGTCCCTTTCAGCCCGGCCTTGATCTCGTCCGCAGACTGTCCATAGACGTGGCCGAAGCTGAAGGACGCGCCGCTGGCAATCATCCGGGCTCGGTTCTGCTCATTGCCGTAGACAAGCGCACCATTGACGGCGTTCGCAAACGGCACCGGGCTCGTCGGCGACGTGGCCATGGCCGACAGGCTATCGCGCAGCAAGTTAGCGATCACGAATTGCGGCGTCACCGTCGTCAGGTTGGTGAACATCCGCTTGAACGCCCGGCCGACCTTCATAATCGGATTGTTCAGGCCCGTCGAGCTTATCGCCGAAAGCGCCTTGAAGGTCAGCGGATCGTTGACGTCGTACCAGATCTTTTGACCGTCCTCCATCACGAAGGTCGATGCCTTCTTGTTGCGGTCGCTTTCGGTCGTCGGCTCGGCAATGCCAAGTGCCACGGCGTTCTCGATTGCCTGCCGTGCCGCCTGATTCTTCAATGCCGACTGGATCAAATGGTGGAAGTTGAGAAGCGTGTTCTCCAGCAGATCGTTCAGGTTCTGCTTGCCGCCCTTCAGGCGCTTGTAAGCCTGCTGACGGGACAGGCCGGAGCTCATGGACGGGCCGCCAATGGTGTCGTCATCCAGCACCCGGTAGAACGGCACATAGAACTCCTCGCTCCACAGCTCGCGCTGTTCCTTCGAGATCGTGCCGGACTGCTCGGCGATGCGCAGCACGTCGTCACGGTACTGCTGGAATTCCTTCCACGCCTTTGCGTAAGTCATGCCACGGTTGCGCCCGTCCGCCATTCGGCCAGCCGACAGGTTGATACCAGCCTCGATCTCGTCCTTGGTGAACAGGTTTTCCCGTCCCTCGGCCATCAGCTTGCGGGCCCGGTTCGCCGCGATCCACGCCATGAAGCGGTCGATCTCCTGCGGCGTCCCGAGCTGCTGGAACACATCGCGCAGGCCCTTCGTGCCCTCGCGTATATCGATGACCTTTTCCTTCGGATCCAGGTAGATCCGGCCATGGTTGAGCATGGCGCTCAATGCGCCTCCGGCGGAATTGCTCATGCGGGCCAGCACCCAGGCGCTCGAAGCAATCGAGCCTTCCAGCGTGTCGGCGCCGTACAGAGCCTCGTCGTTGCGCAGCAGCGCCGCGTAGCGGTCTACGCCGGCCTGGCGGATCCTCAGACCAAGGTTATAGGTTAGCTGGCGCCAGCGGTCGGACAGCCGTTGCGGCAGGCGCTCCGGCCCGATCTTGTCCAGGAACCGCTTTTGCTCATCCGTCAGATCCTTGAAGTGCCGCGACGGCTTGACCGAATAGCGAATGTCCGGGTTAGCGGGGTCGAAGTCGCCGGTGTTGCCGGTGGCGGATTTGATCTGCTCGGGGCGAAAGGCGACATAAACATCGCCGACACGAGCCTTGTCGATCGGATCATCTGCGACGTTCTTGAATATCACGCCGTCATTGTCATTGGTGAGCGCAATCGCAATCTGCTTCACGAAAGCGCCTTCCTCCCACTGCTGTCCAGAGAAGTCATACACGAGCGGGTTTTGCAGCGAGAGGTACGCAGGAATAACGTTGGCACCATCCGTTACTCCACTTTCATCAAGCGCAGCCGCTTCGTACTCCTGAACAAGCGCATCGTATGCAGCCCAATCGCTTTGCCTTCCAGACCGCTGCGCCTTCTTTTCAGCAGCGTCCATGCGGCGTTTTAGCTCTGCGACAGTGCGGCCTTCAAAGGCAGTGGCGTAGTTGCTCGCGGTGACCGGATCACGAGCGAAGAAGAATCCGGCCTGGGCACTGTCTGCACCAGTTGTCTGCCCGAGCTTCTCAGGATCAAAGGCGCGAATATCTCCCGTCGTCCCGTGATACACCACCAGCGGCCTACCCTGGTCGTCAACCACGCGGCTCGAACCAAACCACCGCCAGAAGTTGCGGATGCCCTCCTCGGTATGGTGGATCGGCTGGCCGTTGCTGTTTCGGGTCGGGCGCTGCTTGCCGTCCACCGTGATGGTGTCGGCGTCGAACGTACCGCCAGCCAGCTCCCTGTTGCGTGCAGCCCGAACCATCTCAGGGTCGCCGGCAGCATTAATTTTGCGCCCCGTCAGCTCAAACCCAAGCGACTGGTAGAACTGAACCAGCTTTGCTAGGCTAGTTTTCTTGTCAAGTGGGGATGCTTGAAGTTTTATCTGAAGCCCACGCTGATCTGCTTCAGCAAGGAAAGCCTCCAAGGCTCTGCGGGCGCTGCCTGCCCCGCGTTTTGCTTGCGGAGTACGGACGCTAATGATTTCAGCGGTTCCGTTTGATCCCACGCCATAGATTATGGTCGTGTCACCAATCTTCGTTTCACGGGAAAAATCTCCACGCAAGCCTCTGCCGCCTGGGTTCGACCAATCAAACACCTCGCCACCCCTCTCATACGCCGCCACCTGAACGTTGCTGTTCCGGGTCGGGCGCTGCGCGCCATCCACTTCGATGGTGTCCGCATCGGCCACAGAGAACCGATTGCCACCAGCGGCCTGAGCCGCCTGCTCACGCAGCGCAGCCACCGCCAGCGCGCGAAGTTGCGCCGGGGTGACTTGACCAGCCTGGATACCGAACCGCCGCAGCAGCCACGCCTTGATGGCGCCGATCAGGTCGTCTACCCACTTGCGGAACGCAGCAGGGGCTTGCTCGTAGTGCTCGATGGTGTAGGCGCCGAATTCCTCGACGGCCAGATCATCGGACTTGATGACGCCAATACGGCGGGCCACCGCTACCCGAGCGCGGGCGGCATCGAAGAACTCACGGGCCCGGCCGCTGGACTGCTTGCCCTGGCGGTACAGGGATCCTAAGCGGCCCATCAGATTCTTCCATGCCTGCGTGCCAAGCAACGCCTCGCCGCCGGACTGGAATGCCTCGTGCAGCAGCACAGCCGTGGCCGTCCGTTCGTTCAGACTCTCGGCCACCAGCCGGATCGTGCCGTCCGGCATCGTCAGACCCTGAACCCCGGTCGGCGGGTTCTTGATGGGTAGCGACGACACAGTGTCGTGCAGCACAACACGGCCCGAATCGATCAAAGCGGAAATGATGCGGCCATGATCCCCGGATTCGAGAACCCTGCGGAGATCATTCGCGCTCATTGCTTTGACATTAGCGCGGGAATTTGTTAACGTTCCCCCCGAGCGGTCGGGATGGGGAATTCTGCCAGCCTGGGTAACGCCTCCAAAGTGCGTGGTAACGGAGGCGCCGCGCCCTTCTTTGGTAAACAGATTGCGGTACGGGGCTTTCTTTTCGTCGTAACGCTCGAACGCCGTAACCAGCCACGTCCGCGCCTTCCCATCCCAATCCAAACGGATGGTCGCCTCGGCTTCAGGCGTGCCAATGTACACCCGATCCTTCTGACCGAGCTTGCTGTACATGACGCCGTTGGCCAGCAGGTCAGGCAGTCGATCCAGAATTTCCTGTCCATGGCGGTCGAGGATGTGGGCCAGTCCCTTGTCCTTGTCGCCATAGATCAGGCTAATGTCGCCAAGCCCTTCCCTCGTGACAGCGGCCACTGCTTCGCCGTCCTTGGCCTGAATAAGGTGGCGAATGGCAGCGGCCGGATCGTCCTTGAACTCGTCATAGACCGGGCCGAACTCGGCAACCATGCGGCCTTCCGGGTCAACGCTGTAGCGTGCCCGCGACGAGCGGGATTGCAGATCCGCAGCGCGGGTAGACTCGGGAAGATCATCCAGATACTTCGAGCGAATGAACCAGCCGGTTTCTCCGGCTCCGTTCTTCTTCCGGAAGGTGTACGGGTCGATGGCCTTAGCCTGATCCGCCGTCAGATCCGTGCGGATGATCCCGCGCAGTTTCTTGCCCTTGGCCGTGATGTGCTCAACGATCTCATGCAGCTGCTCGGGATCGGCCGGAGCAACGCGCTCCGGCAGACTCAGGTTTTCCAGCCGGTCGAAAAGCTCGTTGATCGACTTCGCATCCGACAGATCGATGTTGCGCTGCTGGATTGCGGCCGCGGTCTCAGGGTTGTTGTGTTTTTCCAACACAACAATCTGGGTGTTAACCGACGTACCGGCACGCTCGAACGTCACGGACGGCATGTCGATCTTGGCCACTGTGTGCAGGCCCTTTGCGTCCTCGCTGTCCAGGAACTGCTCAAGCCTGCGGTCGGCCATGCCGCCGCGCGGGATCAGCGCCACGATCCGGCCGCCTTCACGCAAGTGCTTGGCAGCCTTGGCCATGTGTTCGATGGCCGTCTTTCCGCCCACCCCATAGGGCGGGTTCATGACGATGGCGTCGTACTTGTTGTTTATATGCAACGACTCGAACGTGTCGTTCACGATCCGAGCGTTGCCGTTCGCAAGCCCGGCGCGCTGGCTGAGCTCGTAGCTCGGCTCGACCATCGTCACATCGGACTGCTCGGGGAAGAACCGGGCAATCGCGCCATGTCCGGCAGACGGCTCCAGGACTTTCTCGTTCGGGCGGATGTTCGCCCACTCCACCATCTTGAAGCCAACCGGCTCCGGCGTGGCGAAGTAGTCGATCCCTTCGCGCTGGTCGCGGCGCTTGGTGTTCTTCTGCTGCGCCCAATAGAAGGTTTTGGCCCGCTCAAACGGCGAGGCCGTCAGGGCAGCCGACAGGCTCCGATCCGCATCTTTGCCGCCCCGGCCGTCTTCCTGGCTGACCGGGTAATCGCCCGCATTCACGTAGGCATCGATGAAAGCTTCCTTCAGCCCCCGGGCCTCGGATCCAAGCGCCAGGTTCTCAGCCGTCGATGCGCGTTCGGCGATCTTGGACGCAAACGCCCCAGCCTCCCAGGCCGTGCCGGTGGTCAGGTAGCGGAAGATGGCATTGGACGCCTGGCCGGTCCGGTAGATACGGCCCTCGATCTGGGTGGCTGCCACGGGTTTGACCGGCATGCCAAGGTTGATCATGACGCGCTGATGCTTGCCCGTCGTGTCGTGCAGGCTCACGCCCTCGCGGCCGGCGTCGGACTGGACAACGATCAGGTTGCGGCCGGATTCGTCATCGTTGAACAGGTCTGCATTCGCCCGGCGCTGGCTCTTGGGGATCGTCCCGTTGAAGAAAAGCGCATCCGGGAATGCTGCGCGCATCGTCTCGATGGGAGAATTCAGGCCGCTGAAATCGATCTGGAACATCGGCTGGCTCAAAACCTGCTTGGCCAGCGCCCGCTTATCCGGGAAGAGGATGCCACCCAGCGCCTCAGCAAATGGGTCAAAACCGCCGCCCTTGTTGAAGTCGTGGAACACCACGACCTTGCGGCCGGCCGCCATGTGCTCGCGGATGATCGGCACAGCTGCCCGCGCTTTCATAGCCTCCAGCAGGTACATCCGCCGCTGGTAGTCGAACTGCGCCATCACCACATCGTAGATGAAGCGGTAGCGTCCGTCCTCGGCTTCGCGCAGGTACTTCAGCGCCTCGTCAATCTTGGTGCCAACCGCATCATCGACCAAGACAAACTTCCGGTCGTAGTCGAACGGCACTTCTAGACGGCGCCCGGACAGTGCCCCGGTCTGCTTCAGCCATTCATTGAACTGCTGTTCCATGAGCTGGCTGTTGACGCCGACATCCGGCACGGTCAGCTTGTTGTACCGCATCCGGAAGCCGAAGTGCCGCATCATGAAGCGCTCGCGCGGGCCGCCCTGGTTGTATCCACGGCTGCCCCGTTCGTTCTTCAGTTGCGCCGGCTCGACGTAGTGGAACAGATACCCCTCGGCGTAGTCCGTGTTCTTCGTGTAGGCGAACGGCGTGGCAGACAGGAACACCGTCTTGGGTAGACCGTCCTGCTTCTCCCAACGTGCATCCCACTTGGCACGCTCGCGGTCGAGAATGTCCCGCCACTTCGCTTCGGCCTTGCGCTCGGCCGCCTCTAGCCTGGCGTAGATCTCGGGCGCAATATCGAGATTCCCGTTTGCAGCCGCACGAGCTTCCGCCGCGTCGTTGTACTCCTGGTACTCCTTCGCGTACTTCTGGCGCACCCAGCTGAAGAATCCGGCATGGTGCCCGGTCAGCGCGCGAAGTTGATCCAGCGCAGCGGTGGGATCTCCGTTCTCATTGCTGGACAGGTAGTGCGACTCGTCGGCAATCACGAGATCCCAGTCGCGTTCGACCAGGCTCCGGTTCTGGCCGAAATTGGCATAGGTGGTAACGACTGGGCCGGACTTGCCGTTGCTGTTGGTGTCCTCAAGCTGCTGAAGATTGATGCCAAGCATCCGGGCGAACTTCACCCAGTCCGCCGCGATCTTGTCGCTCGGGACAACAATGATGATGTTGTCTTTGCCGTCGTTGATGAACCGCTTGGCGATGCCCAAGCCGGTCGCGGTCTTGCCCGTGCCGGTCCCGTTGGTGAACAGGATGCCGTTGTTGCCGTCCAGCCGCTTCTCGGCCTTGTAGACATCCTCGCGCTGCTCGGGCAGCAGCAGCGGCAGGGCCGCGTCGATGCTGGACTTATCGCCCCACTTGGTCGGCGTTTTGTTGGCCTTGCGCTGGGCCGCTAGACGTTGATTGAGGTCGTCGGCTCCAGGGGCATGAGCATCTTCAGCAACTGCTGTTTCTCGCTGTTGCTCAACCGCCGATCTCGCGCCGCTATCGCTACGGCTTCCTGCGCGTTCAGTATCTCCGGCAGCGCGTCCCGAAGGCTGGAATTGCCCGTCTGCTCGATGTACCGGCTTATTGCCTCGTTCTCGGCGAGTAGCGGCGCGATTTGCTGGTACGCGCTGATCACCCCGTCCGGCACCTTCCGCTTGGCCAGCGCCATCGCCTGCGACTCCAGCGCCTTCAGCATCTCGTCCTGCGACATTGCCATCAGTTGCTGGAACGATGGGTTCACGAGCTTCTGCGTTCGCGCGATCTCGTTCCAGATCCTGTTCGGTACCTGGTACATTTACCTGCCCTCCGCCTTCTTGCGGCGCTTCATCTTGCGCTCCAGCGCGTGGTCCTTGTCCAGAATCGCGCCGGCCAGCAGCACCTCCGTCATCAGCTTGCGGGCCGCCGGCGAAGATGTCGCCTTGTTGGCCTCCGGCTTCTTCTCGCTGTCGTTTTTCATTGATGCTCCTCAGAATCTCCTGTGCGCCCGGCGGCTCCATGCCGAACATATCCGGGCCAGGCTGCACCTGCTCGGCGCCGGTCGCGTAGCCATACAACATATCGGCGATGACTTCGCGGCTGCGCTGGCGAGTGAAGCGATCCCCCCGGAAGAACATCCCCAGGAAGTCCATGGTAACAGGATCAGTGGCCCCCGAGAACACATCCATTTGCGTGGCCACGTCGTAGACCGTCTTGTCTTCCTCGCGGGCGCGGCGAACAATGTTCACCGCATCCACGAGCTGCCGGGTCACGTCCAGGCTCGGGTCGGCATTGTTGCGCATACGCAACCACGATGCGGCACTATCCAGCATCGCACCGCCTATGGTCTTGATCTCGGTGCTCGGCTCGACAAACAGATCCGCCACCAGGCGGGTATCGCCATAGGCCGCGTGCATCAGCGCCGCCTCGATGCGCTTGCGGCCACGAATGGACAATGCCCCGCCATCCGTCACCATGTCGCCCTGCTCGCTCTGCGGGACGATTTGGTCAATGAATGCCCGGACAAAGGGACGGTTCGCCGCGTTGGCAATGTCGCCGCCAGCGTACAGATCAATGATGCTGCCGATCTGCTCGCCGTCCGCCTTGGCCTGCTCCTCGGGCGACATTTGCATGGTCGTCCGGGCGTTGGATTCGCGCGTGTACTCGATCAGCTCTTCGCGGCTCATCGGTGTCACGCGCTCGCGCACCAGAACCGGCTGGCGCATCCCGGCCACGTCGTAGCCTTGGGACGCCAGCCAGTCGCGGTACGCCTGGGCAGAATCCAGCCCGCGACGGTAGGCTCGCAGGATGGCCATCGTCCGGCCGTTGCCGCTTTCCACCACACCCTCGGGCGACACAATGGGAGCGCCGTCCGTGGTGCTGGCGCTCTCGCCCAACAGGCGCGGGTTCATCTTGGCTGCAATGTTGTTTACTTGCAACTCCGATGCCGCCTTGGATCGGTTGCGCGGCTGCAACTCCTGCGGGTAGTCGGGATTCACCCGGCCGTCGTCCAGGTTCGACGGGATCAGATCGTCAGCCTCGACAACCTTGTACCGGACTTCGATCTCCCGGCCAGAAGGGGTAACGACAGTATCCGTTTCCCCCTCCGGGGCCTGGGCCGTTTCGGCGGCAGCTTCGTCATCCAGGTTATCCAGATCGAATGCCTCGACTTCCGCCGCCGTGCTCAGCCCTTCCATCCCGGCGGTACGGGGATCAAACTTCGCGCCCAGATACCAGGATTTCAGGTAGGGCCGCACCGCCTCGCCCATGTCCTCGATCATGGCCTTGGCGTAGGCTGCGAACGTGCGGGCGCCGCGCTCGATGTGATAGCCAGCCAGCGTGATCCCGGCCTGCATGACCTCCGGATCGATGCCGCTGTTCAACTGGTTCAGCTTCGCGCGCAAAATGGCGCGGGCTTTCTCTGCCGCCTCGTCGGTGAAGATCGTATTCTTGCTGACCTGGGGCTTGGCCTTCTCCTGCTTCGGCTTGGTTGCGGCGGGCGCGGGGGAAGGCGCCGGGGCGGCCTCCTGCTTCGGCTTCGCCTGTTCGGCGTACTTGCGTTTCAGGAATGCGATAACATCGGCGTTATCGCTACCGTGTTGATCCGGGTCGAATCCAATACTTTCAAGAGGCGAAAGCCAAAAGCGGTCAATCAAGCCGCGAAACTTCGTGTCCACCCCATCGAGCACGCGCGCCAACATCAGGCGGTTGTGAAGATTGGTAAATTCGGTGCCCAGATTCTCGTCAATCCACTTCGAGGAAGGTAGATCCCGGTACTCTTCCTCTTTCTGCGCTTCCTTCTTGCGTTTCGCTTCGGCCTCTTCCTGTTCACGCTGCTTGCGNGCTGCTTCAGCNACNCCNCCGTCGCTCAGGAATGCGTCAATCCAGTCATACGTACTGATTGGCGGGGCAANGATGTACGCATAACCCTTCTTCTCGCCATGNCGCATCACAGTNAACCCGAATGGCTTACCGTATGCAGCAAGCTTCTTGAAATCGTCATCCGTGTACAGCGCACCAATCTTGCGCGGCGCAATCACGACGGAGTTCTTTTCCGGACGCGAGACTATCCGGTAGTTATCGCCAAGCGGGAACTGGATACGATCAAGGTCATCTGGAGTAAGCTCCGCCTTGTCGCTGCGAGAAGGCTCGGCGACAGCGGTCTTCGCTTCGGCCTCCTCGGCCTGCCGCTCCTGACGCTCTTTCGCAACAGCCCTGCCAATGCGCTGTTCTTCTACGCCATCAACAATAAAATCAATGGATGGGCTGCGGTCGGTCTCGCTGACGGCAATCCTATGGTCACCGACAGCACTTGCGAAATATCCAGCATCACTTAGCCATTTCACCAGGCTATCACGGGTTTCCCGAGTAAACCCTTTGCCTACTGGCGGAATCAAGTAAAGCTGCCGCCCACGCTCTTGCAGCCGGTAATCAAGAGTCGGCGGGGGTGGAAGATCCTTGACCCGCTCAGCATCTTCCTGCGTCTGCGTTGCTGGTTGCTCGTCCTGCGGCGCTTCCTGCTCAGTGCGAGCAACCTGCTGCTTGGTGCTTTCTTCACCTTTCTGCGCTCTTTCTTCAGCGCCACGCTTTGCAGAAAGCGGCTTCAGGATGGACGGAACGACCTGCGGCTGTTCGCCAAACAGGTACATGAGCATGCTTTCACGATCAGCATCGGTGAGGATGCCGCCTCGTAGCATGGACGTAGATCGGAATATGCGGGCATTGAAATCGTCGCCACGCGACTCTGCCTCTTCTGCCGCGTTGTCAATCAACCATTGCGAAGCGTACCTCTCGCCCTTCTGCTTCGGGTACGGCGTCGTCACCCGGCCAGACAGCGTGCGGAACGTGTCGCCAGGCATGATAGGGCCGCCGTCTTTGGCGCGGCCCTCTTCGGTCATTTCACGCGGCTCCGAAGCCCTTTGCGCGGCCCTCGGAGGCTTGGCCGGCGGGTTGCGGCGCTTCAACGCCTCCAAGAAGGCGGCAGATTCTGCTGCCTCACGCAGCTTGGCAGCAACGGAGTTGCTGTACTCCCCTGCTACTGTGTTGTGGTTTCGACCAGCGGTGTAATCTCCAGCGGGCGCCTGCCTGGCTTTCCGTGTTCCGATCCTCGAAAGAGTACGCCCGATTGCTGCAAGCTCGATTGCTTCATCAATCAGGTCGGATACCTCTTTTTCGTATTTCGGTATGGCCTTCTGCTCGTTGTTCTTGCCCATGCGGGCAACCTTCAACGCATTGATCTGATCCGCTATCTGCTCTTCTGTCGGGATGTGCAGGCCACTACCAAACACGCCTTCGCCGGCGTCAAACTGCGCGCGAACATCGTCCTTGGTAACGATGTCCCCGTCTTGCGCGTCCGACAAAAGTTCTCGGTGCTTAGGCTTGGCAATTCGATCAGGGCTGACTTTCAGGCGGCCAGCAATCTCGACGGCAGGCTGCGCCTCTTCTCCCCGCGCTTGCTTAGTGGACTGGGCCGCCTGTTCAGTCGCCCTGCCAGCCTGAAATTCCTGAGCCACGCGACGCATATCGGCGATGTTGTCGGCGCCGGAATCCGCTACGGCCTTGGCAATGGCGGACGCCTCTTCCATCGTCGCGGCACCGGCAATGCTCGTGCTGGCCCAGGACACGCCATAGCGGTCGCTGTAGCGCTCCTTGACAGCCGAAATCTTTCCAACCCCGGCTGTACTGTCAAAATCCTGGCGCGGCATTGCCGGCTGCTTGGCCTTCTTCGGCTTCGCCGCCGGCTTGCCCTCTGCTTGCTGCTCCTGCCGCGCCGCGCGGCCGGCCTTGCTGTTCGGATCGTTGATCTCGGCCAGGTGTTGCTGGGCCGGAACAGCCTCGTACTTCTCGGTGTTGAGCGCATC
>Ga0065720_1019421_pt1 | contig 26335 bp, 32 predicted proteins | sample Thericmetagenome_FD_59107 | JGI IMG/M metagenome (GOLD analysis project Ga0065720, IMG submission 59107) | Thermophilic microbial communities from the Joint Bioenergy Institute, California, USA of rice/straw/compost enrichment - eDNA_2 v2... | ecosystem: Engineered > Solid waste > Grass >... | reverse complement strand
GGGCTGTGTCAAGAAGAGGCTGGGATTAGCCTCTTTCATCTTGCACAAAGAAAATGTTGACAGGGGAGATGGCGCATGCATTGTTGCATGCTTTGTCGTGGCTTTTTACAGTGATGGTTTTACATGACGATTGGGGAAAGGGGACAAACACACAACAAGCATTGGACGGTTAGTGGGATGGCTACACCTTGGTGTTTTTGCTTTCTGCATTGGATGGGTTTCGCATGCACATATGCTACTAAAAAAAATGGATCGGGTTGGCTGGACTGGACTGGGCTGGGCTGGGCTGGACTGGACTGGACTGGATGGGATGGACAGGTTCGGATGATTACTTCTATGGGGAAGCAAAGCATTATTCCTATTACCTATTGCCAATGAAACAGACGGCATTGTCAATGTGGGTGCAGTCCTCGTTTGGCTTTGAAGTTTAGCTTTGCTTAGGCAGCAGCAAGATATAATTATTTTTGCTTAGTTGGTTGCGAAGATATACTGAGCGAAAGACCTGTTTTGAGGAAGTTGGGTTTACTTTGATGGTGAAATGCTTGGCCATTTCCACTCTCCCTAATCCCATGCCCAAAAGGTTTTCAGGGAGACGTTGGGCGACCGAAGAGTCCGATGTCTTTTTGATATCCGATATCTCACTTGAGGCAGCGTCGACCATCCACTTCACGCTTCCAATCTCTCAATGCAGGCAAAAACCACACACCGAATGATATAGGTATCCAATTGGTATATCCAAAAACTCTCATTCCCATCAACCCACAACTCCCTTTCAATCCCCCTAATCCCTTCACCCACTCACTATTTCCAGCTTCATGTCGAACCATAAACCTGACCCTGACCCTGCCCCGAATACGACATCCCCATCCCCCCTGCCCCCATATGGTATCCGACTTGGCCCATCCCCATCCCCATCCCTGAGACTCCTGTCCCCGCAACCCCAATGCCCTCCTCCGGCACACACAACCCCGCCAGCTTCTCATCCAACCACCTCGCCAACTCCTCCACCTGTCTCCTCATCAGCGACACGGTACTATTCGACCCTGTAATGGTCGAACACGTCGCCGTCGTCTCGTTGCTTGCCACGCTGGCGATGCTGACTGCTGATTCCGAGGGATGAGGGGAGCCAGGACCGGATGTTGGTTGGCCAGTGCCGCTAGGAGGTGTTCGTGGCGGTTGGGGATGGGGATGAGACGGGGTTGGAGTTTTTTGTCCTGGGAGAAGAGGGGAGGCAGAGGGTTTTTGTTTGTGGCTGTGGGAGGTTGGAGCTGGGTGATGAGGGAGTTGGAGGGCCGGAGGGGGGAGGTCGGTTGTTGCTAAGGGGTCGGCGAGGGCTTGTGAGGAATGGGGTACTGTCCTTGGACTGGGGCTGGTGAATTGTTGCCCATGGGGGAGGTGAGATGGTGTTGGTGTGCGTTGCCCTGCGTTGTTGTCGTTGGGATTGGACTTGCTCCCTTCACTGCCGCCCATGCAGATGAAGAGCATGCCGCAGCGTAAGCGGCGGATGACAAAGACTGCGCCGGTGTCAAGCTGCACTGTGACGACAGGAGGCCTGTCTTTTCGCCTTTTGACTGTTGTCGTAGCGCCCGGGGTAGCGACGGCAGTAAGATCTTCCGCGCCAGTGTCTGCACTTTCACCGGGCTGCTGCTGATGCTCTGCAGCAGCTCTCGCAGCTCGCGCCTGGCTTTGAATAGCCCACAGCTGGGCAGCGACGGCGCATTGGCGACGTAGAGCACTCGCGGGCATGTCTCCAGCATGAGCGAGCAAGCTCCCGGATGGAGTCGTCAGCATCGCCGTGTGAATGATGGGTGGGGAGAGGTTTGCACGGAGGAAGGCGGTGACGCGCTTCGTGAGAAGCAACGGCGGGGGGGGCGGCATCTGAATTGGGCGCGACATATTTTCCAGGCCATTCATGCGGCTACGCGCCGAAAAAAATGATATAAAGGTTGTTTGGATGTGTTTGAGTTGTGAAATACGACCGGTTTGTATAAGGAAGAAATGAACATGAAAAGGGAAATGCATGCTGGTGAGATGAGGTGCACCAGGAATTGGGATCCATGCATGTGGGGTATGGTCCACTTTGTGGGGGCGTTTCGGCTACTTATCGATAACAAGGGTAGCCCTAGCTTCGTCGATCGAGGGCAGACAACCCTGGCCCTGGCTTTACATTGCGCCGTTCCCGACATCAAATGCCGTGTCAAAGTGATCCTCGTATCCCTTTGTGGTAGGCCGAATGTCTATCTGGGGTTCAGAAGCTCTGGAAATTCGGACTGTTATGAAGCCCTGGCAGGCAGCTAGCTGGGATGAAAGCCATCTGGAACCAATGGGGCTTCTTTACCCTGAGCCATATGCAGTGCGGGATGTGCATGAGGGGAGCTGACAACCCCACGTGGTATCTTTCAACATCGAGAGAGGTGCCGAGGCAGTCTGCCAATGTGCTTCAGTTACGATGGCCTGGGAATGGGCACAATAATCCATGTGTCAAGGGAATCACAATCTATGACTGGAGATGACCTCTCCTAAAGCTTAGGCCTCATGACCGCAATGATACCTTTCTCAGCCCCTGGTGACCGGCCAGAGATATCAAGTATATCCAACCCAGGGTTACATGTCTATCTATATATGAAGATTGAAAGAAAACCAGCACAACCGTTTGTCTCTCTATGTACACCCCATCTCGGTTCCCCTTTACGCCGTGCCGTCCCGCATCTTGCGGAAGAAGTCCATCACACCAGTGTAGACAACGAGAAGGATACCGCCACCCGGGCCCAAACGGAGGACCTTGGGAATGAAGCCCTTGTACAGCGCGCCGAAGCCTTCCTCCTTGGCCACGGTGATCACGGCAGGCCAGGCCCAGTTGTATTTGGGAGTGACGCCGGGCACCTTGACGGTGTTCTGAATACGAGACTTGACCACGTCGAGGGGCTATGTGCTGTCAGCATGTGATACTAAAGCAAAACGAAAACGGAGGGCGTACCGTGTTCAGAATGGTACCGACAGTGCCACCAATGGTACCCGAAATGATGTCATTGACAATCTGGCCCTGCTTGGTGTCGGCTTTGGGGACCAGCTGCCGGACTTGGTGAATGCAGCCGAAGTAGCCGGCGTTCCAGAGGATGTGACGCCACATGGTCGACTCAAGACCCTGGTACAGCGCCAGGACACCCTCATTGCGCACCGTCTTGACGACGACATCAACCATGCCGTTGTACCTGCTGGCCGAGGCCTTGTCCTGCAGACGAATCTTGACCAGCTCGAAGGGAACGACGACGAAAGACTCGGTAGCACCAGCCGAGGCGCCGGTCAGGACGGAAAGAGGCTGGTTCATGGTCTGCTGGCCGAACAGGTCCTTGTAAAAGTTGCCCCATTTTTCATTGGCAGCAAACTTGGTCGCACGCTTGGGCGCCTCCATGAGAATCGGAGCAGTAATACCGCGGTACAAGCGAGAGAAGCTGTCCAGCTGTCAACACCAAAGCGCGACTTTCGTTACCCCTCCTCCGTTCCAGCCTGACCGGCAACGTACCCCTCATTCTTGATGATCTTGGAGAAGCAGTCAATCATACCGCTGTACGCATCCGCACCGGCGCCCTTGCCTGTCTGGAGCTGCACCCGGGTCTTGACGACATCTAGAGGGTACCTGCGTTCGGCCACTGTTAGCTTGCGCCCGGAGCATGTGAACGAAGTTCAGGAGGGACACCGACATCACCAGGATCTATTCGCATGCGCTTTGGCGTTAGCATATGATTGGGTCAAATTAGGGAGTCTGGGAGGCATGCCTCAGAGATACCAGCAATCGCGCCTGGTTGGTGTCAATGGTTAGCTCTTGAAAATCCAGCAGAGCATTTGCGACAGTTCACAATGCGCTCGAAGGTTAAGCAATAATCCAAGTCAGGGAGAGGCAGAGCTTACCGGCCGCGAAGTTGTACACGAATGGGAGAGGGGCTTTGTCGTTCGCCATGGTGAAGTCTGGAGGTGTGCGCTGTCCAAAGAGCGAGACGAGACGGTGAGCTGGGCAAGTAAAGATGACAGCGAAGAAGGGGGAGGGGGGAAAAAGTTAAAGAATCAGAAAAAATGCCACCAACAATTCGCAAATGGCGAGTGAGCGCGCTGTCGTCAACCGAATTCGGTAAGCCCGTATGAAGCCGTGACATGGAAGCAGCTGCACACCCCACCTTTCATGCGCCTTTTGGCGGAAATGCTCGTGGGGCTTGACGACATCGGAGCTGCAGGGTCCAGCCCCAGATTTCCATTTGTAACACACGGGGGTGCGTGGATCAGTGACCTACTAAGCCCTAACCCTTACATACACTGCGGTCCATCTCGATGATGCATACTTCCTCGACCCTCGCATGACCTTTACCCAGTTGCTTTGTTCTAGGTTAAACCCATCTTTTATCTCATTTTTATTCCTGAGTTTACTTCCTATCAACTGATCTTTGACTCAAGCTTCAGACAAAAGCCATCAACAAGCAGCTAACAACGCAATTTGGACATTTGATAGATATCTTCGGAATGGCATGGTGTCGCCTATGTGAATATTTAAACTCATACCCATACACATGATTATGCCTTCTTCTCATTGTAGAGAGTGTTGGAGATGCTGTGTAATCTCGAAAACTCAACTGAAAGATTTTTTTTTTTTTTTTACTCTCGAATATCTTGTAAACATCGATCCAACGTCTGCTTCCGAACAGCGTTGTGCTAATCGTACAGTGCCACATTGGTGGAGTCACCTAGGGCATGCGTGCAACCAGCGTCCCGATTGGCTGGCTCTGATCGATCTGCCGGTCAGGAGCCTGGAGGACGCGGGGCAGGTGGACGACCTTATCAAATGCCAGACAACGACCACGAATCGAGTACAGGGCCCCTCAAAAATCCAACACGACTGGTCCCGGTCACTTGGTCAGCTCCGTCTCGCAACGTCGACGCCCGGCGCACTCAATCCCGCCCGCTCAGCCACGCGCATCCTGATTGCTAGCTCCCTCGCTTTCTCGTCTTGACGTCACGAACAGCGCTGCTGCTTATCTGCACCCGATCCACGTAGAGCTCTTAAAGTCGCAATTTCGTCGTTCCCTGTCTGCTCCCCCGAAGCAGCCGTGTCCTTGATTCAGTCGCCACTGCGAGTAAATTTGCGGCCATTGGTGTGCACCACACTACGAGTCGAATCCCTTTCGCGCGCCCTCCTCGAGAGCTTCGATTCGCACCTTGAAACCGGGCCGTGTTCCGTCAAGTCCACAGCGAGGTGCACTCGAAGCATCCGAGAGATACTGCGAACCTACTCTCCGGCACATGACTCACCTGCTGTGGAAATACTACTGGGAGGACGATGTCGACAGGTTCCGTCGCCTGCTCTCACCCGCGGGCCATGGTTCCAGCTTAGGTTCGGGAGGTTCGGGGAGTTCAGGATACAGCACATCTCCTCGCAATGTGACCAAGTCGCGCAAGATCCCCGGAGCTGCAGGGGCAGGCTCGGGAAATGCGCGTCATGGTCAGGCCGTTCTTGGGCGTGCCGAGGTCAACAGTCGCGATCATGCCGGTCTCACCATCCTGTTGCGCGCCGCTTCTTCCACTACTGCCAACGCCATCGAGTTCGTCAAGGCCCTGCTCGAACACCCAGCCATCGATATTTACGTACAGGATCCCGAGAGTGGCTGGAATGCACTTCACCGGGCGTTGTATGCGGGTAACATCTCAATTGCTCGGCTTCTCCTCGAGAAGGAACGCAATGACTTGGCCCAGGGTCACCATGGCGCTTTGAACAGGGTCGGTCAGCTCATCAAGACCAAGGACCACGAGGGTAACAGCCCCTTCGACCTATACAGTTCGACCATCGGGGAGCGGTGTCTCAGAGATACGGCGGAGCATGAGAAAGAGGACGGCTCCGAGAGCGACCCGGGCGACTCCACCTCGGATACTCCTGTGTGAGTTTAACTGTATTTTTGCCGTCCCTTTGGTGCAGACTCTGATATAATGTACAATGAACAAGGCACCTCAACAAGGTTCCGACCGCCCTAGGAGAAGATCTCTACGCATTCGGCAGCAACAAGAACCTATCGCTGGGTTTCGGTGACGAAGATGACCGCCAGTACCCAGAGCGTGTGGTCCTGAAGCGTCCCGAGCACCTCTTACGACGGTTCTACCGCGAGTACCTGCAATCGATTGGCGAAGAAGAGCCTGCCACATTGGACCTGGACAAGATTCCTACCTTGGTGCGAAATCGGCCTATCGAGATTCAAGACGTTGTGTTGTCGAAACTGCACAGTGCTGTGCTGACCACGGACCCGGTGTCCAACCTCTATGTTTGTGGCATCGGCCGTGGTGGGCGCTTGGGCCTTGGAGACGAGAACACGCGCTTCACTTACACCCCCATTCAGGGGCCGCTGGCCGATAAGAGGATCGTCCAGGTTGCCCTAGGTCAAAATCACACTATGGCCATTGATGACACAGGGGCGCTCTGGACTTGGGGCAGCAATGCTCAGCATCAACTGGGGTATACTCTCCCCGAACCGGCGAAGAAGGACGAAGACCCCATAAGCACGGTCCCTCGCCAGGTATTTGGGCCCTTGAAAAAGGAGGTCATCATTGGGATCGCCGCTTCTTCGATTCACTCCGTCGCTCACACTGGCTCCTCGCTGTATTGCTGGGGTAAGAATGTGGGCCAATTGGCCTTGATGGACGCTGATTCTAGGTCTCTCGAGTACCAACAAACGCCAAGGAAGGTCGCCGCGTCCCTATTCTCATCCCCCATCGTTATGGTCACAGCTATCGACAAGGCGACGACAGTCCTGCTTCAAAACCACACCGTTTGTGTCTTCACTGCATATGGCTACCACATCGTGAAGTTCCCGTTTGCGAGCCTAGACATGGTCGGCAATATCAAGTTATCGACGCGGTACCAACCTGGATGGAATCAGATTTCCTACATTACGTCGGGAGGAGAGACCATCGCGGCTCTCTCAAGGCGTGGCGACCTGTTCACGATGAATCTCGATCATAAAGTTGACACCATTAACACCGCTTCATCCACAACGAACCCATCCAAGATTAAGAATGCTGTCACGCCGCCGCAGTGCATCTGGCACGCAAGGCATGACGGTGTTCGCTCCGTTGGTGTGGGCGAGCATGGCTCTGTCATCATCAGTACCGAGTCTGGTGCGGTCTGGCGGCGGATCAAACGCAATAAGGCCAAGGACACAACCACGTGTGCGTCGGACTACAAGCAAAAAGACTTCAAGTTCCAACGTGTGCCGTGCATCAGCAAGGTCTCAGCCGTTAGGGCCTCAGCATTCGGCACCTTTGCTGCCATCCGCAAGGACTCGGACATTATGAAGGAACAACTGAACGTTGGCAAGCAGACGCTATGGGAGGATGTGGCATCATTCAATTGTCTCAACGGCTTCCAAGCATCCGAGTTGAAGGATCCAGCAGATGAGATCCGGAAGTTTTGGGAGAACCCCAGCATCGAGGAGCGCATCGGGTCTGTGGCGTATGAAGTGCTCAAATCTTCCACGCTGGAGAGGGACTTGGCAAAGTACATCAACTCATGGACCTACCGGAATAAACCGTTGGATGTAGCGGTCTGCACGTCTTCGTCGTCTGACATCAAGATCCCTGTCCACGGTTGGCTGCTGTCTGCTCGTAGCCCTGTTCTGCGAAGTGCGCTTTTCCAGTTCCGCAAGGCGGGGTCATACACCCACGAGGCATTCAGCATCACCAATGTCAATGGCCAAGCCATCGTCTGCTTCCAGGGCTTGGACTTGATCTCGCTGCTGAACCTCATTCTCTTTGCCTACGAGGACAAGGTCATCCCGGCATGGAACTTTACGGGTCTTGTTCGGCCGCTGGCCTACCGCTACCGCCAGATTCGCCAGGAGGTTATGAGACTTGCCACGCGCCTCGGCATGAACGCTCTTGAGTCGGCTGCCAGATCACAGGTGGATGCCAAGAAGACTATGGACCAAGACTTCCGGCTGGCCATAAAGGATGATCGCTACTTCGCTGATGGCGATGCTCTTATTGAGTTAGACGGTGCCGAGGTCCCGGTACACAGCTCGTTTGTCTGCGCTCGGTGTCCCTGGTTCGAGGGTCTCTTCCATGGTCGGTCTGGCGGCATGTGGTTGGACAGTCGCCGGCAGTCGGACACAGAGAAGATTCGGATCGACCTGAAGCATGCGGAGCCAAAGGCTTTCCAGTATGTGGTGCGTTATCTTTACAGCGACTGTGGCTCCGAGCTATTTGACGATGCCGTGTGCGACTCGTTTGACGACTTCCTGGATCTTGTGATGGAGGTCATGTCGATTGCCAACTATCTTATGTTGGATCGGCTGTCGCAGATTTGTCAGAAAGTCATGGGCCGGTTCGTGACCGTCCGGAATATTGCGCATCTCTTGAACGCCATTAGCCCTTGCTCAGTCACGGAGTTTAAGGATGTCGGGCTGGAGTATATCTGCCTGCAGCTTGAGACGATGTTGGAGAATCACCTGCTCGACGAGCTGGATGAAGATCTTTTGCTTGAGCTGGATGAGGTTGTCAGGAATAACCAACTTGCCCAGTCACCGTTTGCCAGAAGCGGCAGGGCCGAGGAGCTGCTCCACGAGACCTACCCCTGGTTGGCTGAGGAGATTCTGGAAGAACGGCAGATCCGGATCAAGGAGATGGCATACAAGGCACATAGGGAAGAAGAGAGGCGACAGTCGATTGCCAAAGGCAGATGTGGCAGCTTTGAGGAAGCCAGTCCCGTTACGCCAACTCCGGATAGAGTCAGGAAGCCGTTGCGGATTGACCTTACTGAGCCGTCAAGTCCTAGTCTCCGGGCTAAGTCATCCCAAGGTGATCTGATGTTCAAGATGGACGAGGATACCTCGCCACTGTCCAGTCCCGTGCTGAGACCTCGGAAATCCGTTGAAGCATCACCGGCCTTGGATCAAGCTCCTACCTCTCTCGGCAGTTCATGGAAGGTGACAGGCAAGAAGATCCGTCTCAGCCTCGCCCCCTCACCGCCAGCCAGCCCAACGGTTGCCAAATCCATACCCAACTCTGCCGGCCCCGATTTGGCTCCCTCGACTCCAGCTAAGACTGGCAAGCCTTGGGGAGAGACCGTGACCCCAGTGTCCAAACTAGATCTCCGCGAAATTCTCCAGTCTCAGGCGGCTACCACCAAGCAGTCAGCCCTCTCGGCCGGGCTGGCGGCTCAGAAGACACAGGAAGTTACGCCTAAGCACACTCCAACAAAGCTGTCCCAGAAGGAAAAGAAGCGACAGCAGCAGGCCGCTTTGGCAGCTCTACAGGCAGCTAAATCTAGCCCCCAGCAGCCGCAGAACCCATGGTCCAACGACTCCTTAAAGCCGTCACCCTGGAAGCAGATTTCGTATGGCAAACCTGCGCAGCCTGCGAAACCTGCTACCGCTCCAGCGGCTGAACCCGTGTCAGGTTCTCCTACAGTCCCTAAAATTGTTGCCCCTGACGCAGGCCCAGCTGCGAAGCCGACGACTCCTCTCCCACGCCGTACCGCCTCCCCCGATACACGCTTCGCAGGCCAGCCTCGTAGCAGCCCTGCCGCCACAACAAGACCAGGAACCTCATCTACAACCCCCTCGCGACCTTCCCAATCATCTGTATCCTCAACAACCCCTATAGTTCCTCACTCAAGAGTCTACATCCCCCGCCCGTCCCAATCACGCGAGCCCGTGCTGGGCCTCAGCCTAGAGGACATCATCTCTGAGCAGTCCCGCGACAAACAGATCGTTCGCGAGGCGGTAGCCAAACGGTCTCTACAAGAGATCCAGCAGGAGCAGGCCTTCCAGGAGTGGTGGGATGCTGAGAGTAGGCGGGTGCAGGCTGAAGAGGAGAGGAGACGACTTGAGAGGGAACGCAGAGAAAAAGAGAGGGAGGAGCAGGAACGGAGACGGGGAAGAGAGGGGAAGAGGTGGGGACGGGGGAGGGGCCGTGGCGGTGGGGGTAATAATAACGAGGGGCATGGAGAGAGGGATGGGAATGGGAATAGGAATAGGAATGGGAATGGGAATGGGAATGTGAATGGGAATGGGAATGGGAATTGGAATGGGAATGAGAATGAGAATGAGAATGGAGAGGGGACGCAGCAGAGGGTGAAGAAGTTGAGTTTGAGGGGAAGAAGGGAGAAGAGTAAAGGGCGTGGTGGCGGTTCTGGGGGGGCGCGTGGGGCTGCCGCTGCTTCGGGGAGAGAAATGGAGACGGTGCAGGTTGCTGCTGGCGCTAGAAAGGGGAATTGAGGTTGAGAGGGTTATGATTTTTCAATTGTAGATATTTGAAGTACTGGCGTCTTTATATGACATTGTCATCCACGCCAGGACACGTCGTCTATTTTGCATGATAGCATGCTCAGTCTTGGGACTTCAACGCCGAGGGGGATTATCGAAGATTACACTTCTCATTGCTAGGACATCTTACAAGGTTCAATCTCTCAATAATCAATAATCAATCTTTTGACAACCTTCCTTAAACCTCGACATGTCATCCTTTGTAAGAACCTTTCTCCTGTCCCGAACTCGAGCCAGACCCGGGTCACACACTCATCCATCCCTCTCTATCATGATTCGTGCCCAGTTCGCTGACACCCTTTTTCGAGCCTCGTCGCTTCTTGCCTTTTTGCCCCCAGGGTAGATTACTTGCAGACGCCAACCGCATCGCACATGCCGGATCCCGCGGTCTGATTTGTGGCCTTAATAGATACGTATGTGCCGACATCCGCAAAGATCGCCACCACTTGATGGGAAAACGAGCCATGGAGCGATGTGGCATTTTCTGGGAGGGCCATGTGGTAGAGGGGCGGGATGTTGCTGGGAACGATGGCTATCTTGAGTAATTCCGTGAATAAAAGTCGAAAAGACTTGGAGACTGAGAATTGTGGTTTTAATTGGCATCTAGACAGCCTCGATTTTCTACTAAAACATCGAGATCGATACTTGGACGAAGCTTTACATGGCTGATGCGCCTTACATTTTATCTTGTCTCCGTGCTTGTTCCCTCCTGCGATCTTTCCCTAAATACCTGCTCTCATACTTACCTCATCGCTGCCTGGAGTTTGTATGCCTACTTCGCCAACAGCAAATCATGGCTTAGTTCGCTGAATTGCAGTTGTTTTGAAACCAATTGGCCCCCTACCGCCCCTGATTGGGCCGCCCATTGTTAGCATCTCATTCGTTTCAGCATCATCTCACACGCTAACCGTCGGCGTTCTGCATGTCCTGGTCTGCATGTCCTGGTTTCGTGGTCACATTCCAGACCTGCCTATGTTCGCGGGTGGTGCCTAGTGTAAGGCCGTACAGCAGCAATGTTGGACACATAGCTTATACAGTGACTGCTGAGGGATCGCATAGCTTGTGTAGTGCGGGAGTTTGTGTGTTTGCGTTCCGTACTTTTTGTCTGCGAGTGGATGAATCGGGTACAGCCACTTGGGACGGAAGCAATCCTTGCTGTGGGTGACCGTCTTCTGTGAACCCGTTGTTCAAACGTTGTGCATCTCAAGCTCGAGTCCATCAACAACGTAAGCTTCAGATATGGATTGCCTGGTTACTTGATCCCAGGCAGCGGTGATAAAACCAGCGTCATGGTCTACCTGGCAGGCACCCGAATGACAGAGCGCAATCCGAGCGACTGGCGATCGCCGAGAAGAGTGAATGACTGACTGCGCTGAACGGGTAATGGACTGGTTGCGTTGCGTTGCATTGGCCGCTGATTGTCCCGACCACGCAGCTCCGTGCGGTTACTGGTTACTAGGCTGTCGTCGTGTTCTGAGTTATTGACTCTGTTCCGTTTCCAATTCCCGAACATTTTGGAACGTCCAGATGTCCAAATGCACTTTGCTCGTTGAGACTGAAATGGCAGGCCAGGCTGGCACAGAACAGCAACGTCTGAAGTTGGCAATACTGCTCCAGCAACTTGAGACATCGCGTCCTCCTGACACGTGCATGTGTTATCAGGAAGCAGAACCAAGATTCCCGGACCTGCCAGTGTCCCGACTGAGGTCCCTGATTCCCTGCCATTCCTTGCCAACGTTCACAACGGCAGCCATCCACAGTGTGGGTGTTATCAATCCCCCTTGTCTCCATTGTCTCGCCTATCTCGCTGGCGCTGGTCCTGCCCGTGTGAATCATTGCATCATCGTTACCCTCGTTGCCCCGTTTGCCCCTGGGAAGTCGGAAGTCAGCCAGCCATGCTCTAGCCGCGTCCCGGCTCCGATGCCCATGACGGAAGATCGCCGAAAGATCGCGAATGGGCGGAAGGCAGCCAGGGTGGATGGCTGGTTGATGCGCATGTTTTCTTCCAGCTTCCCTTCTCTGTTCTCAATGCTCTAATTACCGAGCAGAAAACGGAAACAGTTATGGATAAACCGATATGGACTCACCTGCTGCCACTTCACAGTAGCGTAGTCTATGCACAGCACGCACAGCACGGCACACCTGACCATGACCTCACCTCAAGCTTTCTAGTCTTGACCAAGGTGAAGAGGGTCAGCGCCAGCGGGTGTGTGGGCATGGGCATGGGGCGTGGGAGTGAACGAGTCTGCGGCGTGTTCCTGACGCACTACCCACAGTGGTTGGACCAACGCTCGTTCCCTGCCCTGTCCACGGGGTCTGCTTACGTAACCTACACAGTGTGTTATACTGTACGTTTAGTCGATTTCCTTATCTCGATCCACGCACCCGTCTTTGACAACGAAGCAGCCGTCGTCTTCCGACATCGCTGGCGCACCGCACCGTCTGTTTTCAACCCTCTATCGTCATCCTAGGTCCCGTGGACGTGTATAAATTCTGCAGATCGACAATACAACGAATCGGGGTTCGATCTGAAATCAACATCATCTTGCCTATCAAGACTTTTGACGGTACTGTCTGCCACGACTTCCAAAGTGCGTTTCTCGCACGGAGCCGCAGCTCACTCAACCGGAGGCGCACCCGCAACCTGTGCAAGCAAGCCATCTGCAGGCGTACACTGAGAACATCCTCGCAAACTCCACCGGTGAAGCCCTGACGCTGTGGAAATCATCTCCAGGAGTGGATAGTTTGGAGCCGCCAAGGCTCCATCCGGTGGTATCAACCAGCCCACGGCGATTGGCTGCGAGCTTCAATGTGCTCTTGAGACACTGGGCCAGCTTCCCCAGAACCCGTGGATTGTGGAGCTCCACTGCCCTAAGCCTCTGACCCTCTCCACTGCTAGGCCAGTGGGGTGTGTCAACCGTTGCCAGCGCCAGCTCCAGCAGCGTCCGTGGCTCACACAGGACCGGCTCCATCTCCGTCACTGCATGGCTTGTTGCCCGTTCCATGCTCGGTCGTCGGCTCAAGGTTGCCTTGAAGCGTCACCGCCAACCAGATTCGGCGATCCGACATCTCTCAAGAACCGTCCGCCTTCCCTTCTGAAGTCTTGTCACATTTCACCATCTTGTTTTCTTTTTTTTTGCTTGCCGTCCGTCCGTCCTTCCTCCCTCTCGTCCGTCGTCCCTCTTAGGGCTTTTTACATCGTCATCTACCTCGTGGTGCTGATGCACACGACTGACCCTTCGTCTTTTCAGTCTTATCCCCGTCTTTCTCATCTTTCTGCCTAGGGACGACGACATGGACACTGCAGCCCATCTGCTCTCGAACACGTCATTCTAGACTCTCGACCGCCCCCCCCTCCTTCGCACCGCGGACGACGCTTTCAGTCTTCTTTGTCCGCTCCCTTCCCAGCTCCAGTGCGGCCTGCCGGTCTTTCGAGAGGCTGGATTTGGCGTGAATTAGTCGAGAAATCGCCGTTAATATCAATCCTCCCGCCCGTACCCATGTCATCATAGTGCTGTCTCCGCGTCTCCCTGTATCCTTCCTAGCTGCAGATATGCATCAACAACCCCGTCACCCCCCGCGGGTGGCCTCTCCCGCTTCCTCTCCTCAAACAAACCCTGCACGGACAAACAACCCCAGGGATCGGCCCCGCAGCAGCCTAGACATCACCACTCGTCGCGATGGTCTCGATACGAACGGCTCTGAAACGCCCGCGCCCGGTCCGAGCCGGGAGTCTATCAAGAAGTTGGACCAGATCATCCAGGTGCGCACTCCGGTTCTCTCTTCAAGCATGATGGGCTGACGGCTGGCAGAACTTCTACTACAAGGCGGCCGTCTTGATCCTTCAGTCGCGGCTTAACCTGACCCCGGCTGTCGCGAGGAACAACGACGGGAGGAAGTTGAATAAATGGGTAAGCATGATTCACATTTTACACTTCTTGACAGCGATCGCGAACAAAGTTCTAATGGCATGGGCCAGTTCTCGATCGACACGGACGATATCGAGGAGTTCAAGGAGGAGCTGCGAGTGTACAGGACGTGCAGCGCCTTTGACAACCCCCCTCCTCCCATGATCATCGAGACCTATATCGATGCCTCCAGCATCTCGAGCAGCCAGAGCCTCGTGCTTATTGATGAAAACGGCAAGCGATGGGATGTCCTGGAAGCTCTGAACTCGTCAGAGACGCCCGATGATAGTCCCAGGAGACGTCGGGGTCAGAGACGCAGTGCCGAGGTGGTCTTGGAGCGCTGGCGCGTCGAACTCAGGTGCTTGCCCAACATCGACCGAGATGAGTTTGGGCCTAGCTTGCCTGCTATCTACAAACGGGCTATTGTTTACTTCCGGGCTCTCTTCATGATGACCCGGATGATGCCGTGCTGGAAATATTCACAGCAAGCCTTGGCGAAGGGCATCCATCCCGCGCTCGAGGTGAAGTGTCGTATCCTGACCACAGAGCCCGAGTACACGAGCTATGACCCCCTACGGATCCCCCTCCACGATGGGGGAGAACCCGTCACCGAATACTTCTTCCCCGATCTAGAGGTGCCAATTGGTCGGTTTTACTCATCTGTCACGTATCGCAACGACGTCAACTTTCGGGTAGACGACGCAGAGTCTCTGCTCAGCTCACGCTTCATGGGCGCCGATGATGCATTATTCAAGCCGTCAATTACCTCAAGGCGCGATCATGCAGTCGCACTGGATTCGTTCGCTGAGCCGGGTTCTCTCCCTTCTCGAAACCAGGGACGCGGCGTCCCAGAGCCGCAGCAGACATACGGTAGTTTGTCGACATTCCACGGTCCTGGAGCATACGGTGCCAGCCCCATCACAGCCCTCCGATCTGTGCGTCCTCCGGGGTCGGATACCAGCTCTCCAACGGCATCCACGTCAACGAGCATGGAGCAGCCGGAGCCGCCTCATTCACTACCTATTCGTGGTGCCACGGCTCGTCCGTCGCTGAGAACGTATGAACCGAGCAGGCGCCCGTCAGTGTCGTTCCAGCCGTTCAAAGCTGGATCGCTTTCAGGGTCTCCCAGAATCTCCGAGGGCGAAGTGCCGCCCTCTCCTCAGTCTTATACACGTCCTGGGCTCAGCGGACCCTCGCGAACAGGGGCTCGGTCGTCACTGACAGCCGGCTCGGCGGCATCATTGCGCGGTCCTCCTGTCGCACTGCCACAAGATGTGCCGTCAGTTACAGGATCTCCGAGACCCCCAAGTCGGTACAGCAGCAGCTTTGGGCATCGACGGGGGCGACCCAGCTTTGGGGGACAGAGCCTCAAAGGTGACGATGACCAAGCTAGCAGCGGGAAACAGAGTCTCTCCTCATCGGCTCAACCAGGTTCGGGGTTCTTGGCAGAACTTGGAGGCGTTGGCAGTTCAGGGTCCTTTGCAGCGGACGATGACAATATCTCTGAGTTTTTGAAGGCTCTTGAGAGCCGCAAGACTCTTAAAAGCTTCGAACCGTCCAGAGCTGGCGAGGCGACTGCCTCAAAGAGGACAGCTGCCCAGCTTTCAAAGTTCATCCTCTTGCGCGATTCGCATGCCGCCCTGACCGACTCGATGGCATCAAGCATGTATTTACAACGTCCGTCGACAACCTCTTCTAGCCGGCAGATCACTCCTGTGCCTGCCATGAATCCTTCTACTTTGTCCGTCTCGTCCTCCCCTGGCAAACCCGTCTCCCCGCATACGCCCCACATGCCAGCCATCCCGTCCCGCCTGAGCGAAAACTCTATTATCGATTACGAAGCCGAAGCCCGGCAGACGACCCGCCATCGCGGCACGCCTAACATTGCGACCACCGAAGAAGAGGAGCCGCCGTCAGAAGAAACCTCCAACAGCGAGACCCCGTTCGCCACACAACGCGACGACCGTTCTGTCGCTTCACCTGCTGGAACCGGCACCGCTACAACTGCTGCCATTGATATTCCCATGTCGCCGCGCCTGTTGCAAGTCAGTGCTGCCGGTAATCGACGGGCCAGTTCGGTGGCTCATCAGCAGCATCGCTCGCTGCTGGCTGATTTGGATGATTTTTCTGGGGCGAGACATCAACGGAGTGCTAGTGTGGAGGATGCGTCGCTGGGGAGGCGTGAGGTTCCGAGTTTGAGTGCCTTGCTGGCTTTTCAGCGAGGAGGAGAGAGGATCGGAGCTGATTCCCGGCCTGCTGGCGAGGCTGGAGAAGACGCTCAGCAACAGGCGGGTAATAGCCAGGCTCGCTCGGAAGGCGCAGAGGGATCGGAGAGCAGAGATATCAAGAGCAAGCAGCGCTCTGGCGTGTTAGGGCGGTTTGCCGGAGGGAGCAGTGTCGAGGGGGATGAGGAGCCGCTTTTGTTTGCCATGAGCGAGTTAGAGAGGGAGTCGAGACGCAGTTTGGAAGAGGGACGGCAGCCATCGCCGTCGAACGAAGGACAAGCTGGTAGTGGCCGTGATTTGCTTACTACTGGTGGTGCTGCTCCTCGGAGTGGAACACCAGCTGGTGGACGAGAGAAGCCGTATGAGCCGAGGGGGATTTTGAGGAAGGGCTGGTAAGCGACATTTTCTTTTCTACCTAGATTACTTTTGTGTGCATGCGTGGTGTGTGTCCCTTAGTTCGGGGATTGGATTACCTACCGACTACCCCGGACGTTCTGAGCTAGGTTCTGGTTATGGGGCGGGTATGCTCCTCCTCCTCCTCCTCCTCCTAGTCCTACTACTAGTCCCCAAGTATCTCTCCCTACACTTACTACATATCCTACTATCCACGAGAGCAAGGAGGCTTTCCCCACGTGTCACCGTCATACGAAGCACAAACAGCATCAAGGGCATAAGATGAAGCCTGAGAGGCAAGAATATGCTCAACACTACAATTATCACATCTACTACTTCTATTATGGGCCTTCAGTCGCAGCGGGCTTGGTGGCGTTCTTGTTGGCATTGGTATGGTGGTGGTTTTTTTGACAGGAAAGACTGGAAAGAGGTTATACTATAATGCTCAGCTGTGTTGCTGTTGCTCCTTTCCTCCCTCCGTACCTAACCATCTCACTTCATTCATGCTCTTTTTTTTTCTCTTTCTCATTCTGTGTTTTTTCCTTTAGCTTTTGGCAGTTGGGTTTGACTGGGTCTAGGCTACGTTAAGAGAGACACAAGGGACACTCCACTTCAAGTTTTGTTCTGGTTTGGCCGGTATTGTGGGTTACTACCTAAGTATCGGGAAACGGGTTTGATTCATTTCATGGTGCGGGGTCTGCAGGTTGGTTGGTCGTTGAACTGGCTGGCTGGTTTAGGTTATGCATAGGTTAGAAACGCACTCCTATCCTGTCTACCTTGACTGCCTACCTCATACCTACTTGCCTATGCTATTACAACAGCAATACATATATATATACATATATATATATACCAGTCAACTCAAGGCCTTATTATTGGCAATGGATGGGGTTTGGATTGAGTTTGACTTTTGGGTCTGGATTCCATACCATATTGGCATTTGGGTAATTTAGGTTCAGGGGCAAGGGTTGAGTTAGTTGGTTCTTATTCACAATATTGTTCATCAGTTTGTATTTCAACATCGTCGATAAGTTACAGTATCAATATTGTAGCACTATGTTGCATGTTATAAGGTAAATGGAACTGGTGAATTTGATTGAAACTTCTATCACTGCTTAGGTGAACTTTGTTCTCGTGAAATCCGAATTGCAACTTGTGACTCATAGATAGTCCGGATACTTATCTTGATACTCAAAAGTGGTCCATTTAGTTTGCCCTTTTGTCCCTCTTACTCAAATGCAAAGCTGATGACGTGCCTCATATTTAAGTAAGGTTAAGTCTCACTTGTCTCGAAAATGACAAGTTCTTATCCAAACAGGAACAAGAATCAGCAGCTGACGTTAATGCCAAGAAAGCAGATGAACAGGGGCCTGTGCAGGAACTATGACAAGGATGTCAGGTGGGGCGATTGCACTTGAAGTCTCCGCTGCTTGGCTGCGCCTCATCATCCATGGAAGGCAGCCAACCGCGCTGTGCCCGCGGTGTTCCGCCTTTGCATTCTCATGAGGAGTTGCGCAACACCAAGCAAGCGATTCCATCTTCTGGTCTTGCTGTCACCTTCATCGACTCTAGATTTCAGTTTTGAAAGAGTTGATCGGGTTGCAAATACCTACACCAGCGTGCGCTTGGTGCATCCCGCTGTCAGACAACGACAGAGACTGTGCGGGGCAGGCAGGCAAGGTGAGCTTCGGCCCGCCCACTACTACGTACGCCATACCCTATATCTCCATATCGGGGCCGAGGCAGCCTCGTTGTCCTCGACCTGGACACATTACGTTTCTTCGTGATACCTCCAGCTCCCTAACACATTGCGACGCCTTTGTGTTTTCTGTGCTGCTACCTCAAGTACACATCCGACACCATCGATCATCACCATGTTCCGAGCGGCTGCGGCCGGCCCCTACGATGAGGCTATCAGTATGTCCGCCCAAGCTTGCGCCAATGGCGCTCACTAGCTCTCCACAACCTGCCACTGACGAAGTGACTTTGCAATCTGATAGACAAAGCCACCGATGAGAACCTCACATCGGAGGATTGGGGCGCCATCATTGACATCTGTGACCGGGTATCCGCCGACCCTAACGGGCCGAAGGAGTCTGTCCAGAGCCTGATCAAGCGCTTGGCCCATCGCAACGCCAATGTCCAGCTGTACACCCTTGAGGTAAAGGACATGGCTGGTTTTCGCTATTATCAATCCCTTTACTAACTTCCCAGGTCGCCAATGCCCTCTCTTTAAACTGCGGCAAGAACCTGCACCGCGAGCTGTCTAGCCGCGCTTTCACCGACGCCCTGCTCAAACTAGCCAACGACCGCAACACCCACAACCAGGTCAAGGTCAAGATCCTGGAGCGCATGAAGGAATGGTCCGACATGTTTAAGTCCGATCCGGATCTGGGTATTATGCAGGATGCCTACTACCGCCTGAAGCAGAGCAACCCCAACCTCGAGCCACCCGCCGCCCCGCAGAAGAACCAGCTTACCGAAGCCGACCGCTTGAAAGAAGAGGAGGAACTGCAGTTGGCACTGAAACTAAGTCTTCAAGAGGAGGAGCGCAAGAAGCAGAAGCAGCAGCAACCGCAAGCGTCAAGCTCATCGGCAGCAGCTGGGTCTTCTTCCTCTGCGGCGCAGCAGCAACAACAGCAGCAGTCAACGTCCGGCCAGCCGGTCCCCTCGGGCACTACAGCAGCAACAGTCTCGCGTGTTCGGGCTCTCTACGACTTTGTTCCCTCTGAGCCGGGTGAGCTGGAGTTCAAGAAAGGCGATGTCATCTGCGTGCTGGAGGCCGTCTACAAGGACTGGTGGCGTGGCTCGCTGCGCGGAAAGACCGGTATCTTCCCGCTGAACTACGTTGAGAAGCTGGCGGATCCGACGCCCGAGGAGCTGGCGCGCGAGGCGCAGATGGAGGCTGAGGTGTTTGCCGAAATCAAGAACGTCGAAAAGTTACTGGCGCTTCTTAGCTCGGGGAACACGCTGAGGGAAGAGGATAATGAAGAGATTTCGGTAAGTTTGCGTCATTCTTTGATTGGAAGCGGGAGGGGTTGTTGACGTAAAGCAGAGGCTCTATCATCAAACGCTGGCGATCCGTCCGAAGCTCATCAAGCTCATCGAAAAGTACACACAAAAGAAGGGTAGGTCGCCATAGCTGGGTTGGTTTGGGAACCTTTGTTAACGCCCTGCAGAGGACTTTACCCAGCTTAACGAAAAGTTCATCAAGGCCAGGAGAGACTACGAGGCTCTGCTGGAGCAGTCCATGTCCCACTCGTACCAGCAATATCCAGCGCGGCCTCAAGGGTATCCTCCTGCTGGGCCTGGTTACAGCGTGCCTACCCAAGAGCCCCAGCGTTATTACACACCTGCTCCTACTCAAGGTACGCCCTGACTGAGCTCTGTTAGAACCGCTGAAGCCGTCAAGCAGATGCCTAACAAAGAACAGAACCACAGTACCCCCCATCCTCTCCTCCTCCCAACTTCCAGCGTACCCCTGGCGCAGCTCCTGCCCCCTTCTACGTAGCTGGCGCCGAAGTTCCCTCTCAACCAACTCAACCTCCAGTTCAACACTTACCCCCTCAACCCACGCCCCAGCCGTACCCTCCTCAGCAATATCCTCAGCATCCTCAAGAGCGATTGCCCTCAGGTAGCGCTCCATCAGCGCCTATTCCGACCTCAACTACATCGCCCCCCCCGGCTCCGTACGCCCCTTACCAGTCTCCTCGTCCTCAAAACACCTCCTATCCCCCGGGTCCCCAGGAACTCTCGACCTCAGTCTATGACTCCCCACAGCCGACACACCGCCCAACCTTCCCTCCCGCAACTTACTCCTCCCCTCCCCTGGATAGCGAAGACCCCAACAAAGTCGCCGCATCCAACATCCCCCCTGCCCCCGCAATCCCTGCCCCACAGCCTCCAGTACCAGGTAGCCCCTCGCAGCAGCGGCATCACTCGGGCTCAGGCCCCTCGGTCGCGCCGTTCGGCTCGGCGTATGCCTCGTTCCATAGTTCCGCTCCCCAGCAGCAACACGGACAGGGTCAGCAGCAGGGTCAGCAGAGCTCCCAAGCCGGAGGAGCGCCGTCGGCACCGGGCGCGCCAGCCGATGCTAGGGCGACCTTGCCTAGCCGGGCACAGCCGCAGCAGTATAAGCCTTATGTGCCCCCTGGGTCGGCGGGCAGCGGTCCCAGCGCGGGGCAGAGCACGGCGACTCCGGGTGGTCCAGATGGGATGGGCGCTGGGGCTGGGACAGGGACGGAGAGTTATTACCGGGCTGGGACGTATTAGGGGTTGATCAGATACGAGTTTGGGGAAGAGAGAGGTAGTTTAATCGAGTAGGGATTCAATTTAAGGTAAATGGTGATAGTAAGGAATGAAGTGAGGTTTGAGCTGATTAGGTGGTTCTGCTCTGCTCAGGGGGGTCTTGTTTGTTGTTAAGTGATTGGTATGTTGCACTTGTAGTAGATAGATTTGGGTGGTGCTAGGAGTTTGAATATATTTCGTACATTTACAGTTCCAAAACCTTCTTCCCGTAGACATTGATAATGCTACTGCACAGGCACAACTTTACACCAAACACACCAGGCCAAGACAATGTCACATAACATGAAGTCAGATTGGACACAAAACTATCAATTACCAAGACAAACACAAAAACAATCCCTAAGACCGAAACTACCTAGATGACCTATCTCTCCGCCCGACAGACACAACACCCTAACCGATCAGTCAACGATTCATCTGCCTCCGCCACCCAAGAGAGCTCGAAGAGCAAAGCCAACAACAACTAGCAACAACCAACATCTGAATAATAGATGCAAATAAAACAGATCCATGGAAAAGCCCTTTGAACTTCCTCTTCTCTATATGCTCTTCGACGTCAGGCGTTTCCTTCTTTCCTTTTCATGACACTTGCACGGAATCTCATCATTCCCTTTATTTTCCAAGGCAAATAGCATGCTTGCTTCTGTTCGACCTTTCCATTGAAAATGCAGCATTGTCTGCCTGTCCGATGCCTGCTTTCATCGAGGCGATGACAAAAACTCCAACATCGCAAAAAAAAAAAAAAAACATATTTTAAAAACAAAGATACGACGTGTCCAATCCGGGTGGGCATAGATCGTCGAATTGGAGCTGTACACATAATGCGGGGAGACATGAGTTTTTTGTAGAAACAAAAGACCTCGTCGAGATGCAAGTGAGGAGAGTAATAAAATTGTGCGATTGGTCATAACTCAATGTCTTTTTGTATCCCGTCATAAGAATTTGGACGTCAGTCATGGCTCGTGACAGCATAGCCCGCGGGACCGGGCCAGCTCGAGAAGTTTAAAATAAGAGAACGTGTCCAAAACAACATCAAGTCTGGTCGTAAGCGAGTGGTCGTCGTAGCAACGGGGGTCGTAACGAATGCGTGAGAAGCATAAACATCCAAAAGAAAAAGATGATACCCAAAAATGCGAGAATAAAACATCCGTAAACTCAAACGCCATCGCGCTTGCTCATCACAGCAGCAGCAAGGCCCAAAAAACGGTCGAAGGGGGAAACACGAATACCAAAAAAAGACTGCGTCTCGACGGGCCCTAGGCAGGGGACAATTAAACCAGTGTATCGCGGTCGAATGAAGGCTAGATGATTAATTCGACCGGATGACAAGCTTCGACAAGAACTTGTTGGCGAGTGAATCGAAGTCGAGACGATTGAACTTGGCGTCGGCGCGTGTGCGCAGATAAGCCTCTGCAGTACGGGTTAGACCCACGACCAAACCAAGATATACAACTGCAGCATAACAAACTTACCGTGCTTGAGGACATGCTGGCGAACCTCGGTCATAGCCTCGCACACAGCCGGGTTGTTGTTAAGAACCTGGCCGTGGCGGCGAGTATCCCACTCAGTGAAGGCGGGCAGCTTCTGCGAGATGGCATGGAAGAGGCCGACGATGACGCCGACGGGCACGGTCTCCATGTCGCGGCAGAACTTCTCGACCGCCGCAGGGTCGGGCACGCGGTAGTGGCAGTCGAACTGCATCTCCTCCCATACGGCAAGCAGGATGGAGGCCAGCATGAAGATTGTGGGCCAGTTCTTGAGACGCTCGCCAGAGTAAACGCTCGAGTAGAGCTGCGAGAGCTGCTCAAGCACCTCCTTCTGCAGATCGCGCCAGAGCTCGGCCATGGCGCACTTGATCTGGAAGTTGACAAGCAGTGGGGCTACGGTGCGGCCGTAGAATTTGGAATCCTCGTCGTCGATGTGGCCCTTCATGGGCTGGTCGGTCGGCGGCTGCTCGACCATTGTGATATGCATGGTCAGGTTGTAAGCCACAACCAGCTTGAGCGCCGTGCGGATGACGGGCAGCTGCGTCTTCGTGTAGAAGCGGTAGGCCGTCTTGAACAGCTCGGTGATGAAGGGAGTGCCCTCAAAGTGGTCGTCGATGAACTGCTCGAAGCCCTGGTCGACGTGCTTGTCGATGTATTCGTTGAGCATCTGGCGTGAGATGCCCTCTTGACCAACGTCGAGCTGCTCCGTGCGGGTATACAGCTCAATGGGCTCCTGGTTCGGTATTGATGACTCGACCCAGTCGACCTGGAAGCAGCTGTCGTCGACAACATAGACCTCGCGGACCATGACCGGCAAGCAGAAGCCATAGCCGTGAGTGATCCACATGAGCGTCTCCTTTTGCGAATAGCCCTTGACATTGTAAACCGTGACGCTCGGGTTGACATGGCGTTCGTAGTCTGCCTTCCAGTCCTTCATGAAGTAGGCAATATCCTTGATGTCGATACGCGTGCAAGGGACCTGCCACAAGCGAGCATGAGAAGGTTGGCAGCCAGCGCAAGGCTCGCCCTTGTCACACGTCTTCTTGAGGAACTTGCAGCGAAGGCATGCCCGCAGCTTGCGGATCTCGCTGGCCTGCTTGCGCTGCTCCGGCAACAGAGGACCGCGCCTCCTGCCCACCTTCTTCTCGCCGGTACCGTCCTTCTTGCCGGTCGACGGCCTGCGGATGACCGATTTGGTAGTCTTGGCGATGGTCGGACTCCTGCGCGCACCCGAGTTGCGACGCTCTGGAGGGGAGGCCATGCCAGATCCGCTTGCGCCGCTCCCGACCAGCGGCCTGTTGATCGACGCGGTCGCAGAGGCCTTGATCGGTAGCGAAGCCACAGTGGCCGTGGGGCTCACAAGCTCCGTAGAAGCGGGAGAAACTTGATCGGCGCCATTCCGAGACACCTCCACAAAGCCATCCGATTCAGGAGAATAGGGAGACGAGAAGTTGATGTCCTCGTAAAAATCGAGCGAGTTGATGTCCGAGACATCCGAATTGGTGCGAATATGAAGCGTCTGGCTAGGGTTGAAGATGGCGGGGCTGTGGCCTGCCGAGTGCGTAGGCGACGATTGAAAGGCGTCAACGCCGGAGTACATGTCAATGGTCGTCCATCCGTTGTCGCTGCTCGAGCCGATCGACAGAAAAGAGCCGGTCGGGGAGTGGGGAACGATGGTCTGCGTGACGCGGGGCAGCCCATCGGCCTGGAAGTTGAGCTGGTCAAAATCTTGCCAGTTACCCGGCATCCGCGTCGCCCACGGCATTACACGGGTGATGTTCTCAACCGGAGACACAGGACTGAAGGCAGGGCCCAGCTGCAGGCCGGCCTCTAGCGTGGCCTGGGTGGTCGCCGGGAGGTAGTCCAGCGTCGTAGGGGGCAAGTTGGCCACGCCATACGGGGCAAAGTTGATTAGGGCATGCTCTGGGAGGAAAGGGGCAAGATCGGGTGTCGGCTGCTGGAGCGAGAGAGGAGACCAGTCCGAAATCAAGGCCGTTGCCGGCGTCGGAGCTGTCGTTTGGAACGGCGAGGTCTGCTGTTGCTGTTGCTGCTGCTGCTGCTGTTGCTGTTGCTGCTGTTGCTGGAGAGGGCTGGAAATGGCGCTGCCGCGATGAACAGGCGACTCGGGGTTCTGGTGGTGCTCATTGGGGGTTGAGGGAATGCTGCCGCTGCTGCTCCCGGAACTGCTGGAACTGCTGCTTGAGCTGGTCGGCGAGTGAACGGAGATAGGGGCGCCGATGTTGCCGGTTAGATCGAGCGGCAGCCAGGTCGTGTCCGGGCTGAGGCTCTGGCGGCTTGCTTGCGACATGGTGGCCAGAGCTGTCGTTGTAAGGTCCTGAGACGGTGCGGCAGAAGAAGTGGTAAAATAGCGGTCGCCGTTGTCGAAGACGAACTGCTCCAACAACGCGGTTTCTCCCCCGGCTGGAGCGTGGAAGTCGAAGTTCATCCTGCTAGAGCCAGGAACGGAAAATCACAATCGGGAATAAGAGAGAAGTGGAGGATATTTGGGAGGTGCGGCGCGCCGAACAAGGGACGACCGTGGCGAGGAGGGGACGCGACACCGCTTTTTCAGATCTCGATGACGAGTCGGTCAAGAGGAGTTCATGACAAGCGCTCAAGCGCTCGCGTCTGGGATGATTTCGGAAAACGGGTTGAACCCAGATAGATGGAAGACAAGACCGAAGATTCAAGGTTCAAAGGCTTAGGTTGCGTCTCGAGGACAGCAACGTAAGCGATAGGAAGCAGAAGCTTTCAAATCAATGGACAAACACAAGAACAAAAACAACACGGCTCGGCCGCGAGACGGAGTCCTGCGCCGTCGTTGCTCTTGTTGGTTGTGGTTCTGGTCGTGGAGGTGCCGACAGCGGCAGATGAGAACCGGAGAATCTGGGGAATGGGAATGGGAATGAGAACAGGAACGGGGAAGGGGAAGGGGAAAGGCGTTGAGGTGAAGGGGAGATCCTTCGAGCTAAGATGTGCGACTTGATGTGTGGAATGTGAAAGGGGTCGTCGAGTCGAAAAGGGCGATGGGATGAGCTGGTTGCCTGGATTTCTGGGTTCCTGAATTTGCTGGACTGCTTGGTCGCGCTGCGCTGGTGGAGTGGTGGAGTGCTGCCCAGCTCACAATCCCCTCTCCCCATGGCCAGCTGCTGGTCCTTCGCTGGCTTCTCTGTGGGTTGCGAAGAGGCGGTGAAGGTGCATAGGCACCCCGGTCCCGGCCTCGCTGCTGATTGGGCTCAACACCCCGGTACTTGCACGCGGTGGATGTACGCATGGTGCTGCCCGGCCAATCAGCGAATGCCAGGACCGCCCACCACGCCAGGCCTGGCAGGCAGTGGCTGTCCAAGATCGTCGTAGCCGGCCCAGACGCACTGTACAGGGACTTCAATCCAGACGGCTCGACGGTCGAGACGCCTGCCAGCCTCGCCAAGCCGGAGAAAGGCTGTCAAAATTGCCGTGGGTAGTTGAAATTCCGTTTTCCAACCCTCTTCCAGTTCCATGCCGAAGGAATGTCTGTCTTGGACCCGTCTGTACTTCGTCGAGGCCTTCAAAAGGGGGACTCTGGATGCGAGGATGCAAGGGAGTACCCCATCAACGATCAATCTTGCAAACTAAAACGTCCTCTTATCTCTACTCGCTAACAAACTACATACGGGCATGCATTGTGGAAATGCGCTTTGAAACGAGCCTTGAAAAAAAAAAAAAAAAAAAAAAAA
>Ga0065720_1003254_pt1 | contig 26352 bp, 26 predicted proteins | sample Thericmetagenome_FD_59107 | JGI IMG/M metagenome (GOLD analysis project Ga0065720, IMG submission 59107) | Thermophilic microbial communities from the Joint Bioenergy Institute, California, USA of rice/straw/compost enrichment - eDNA_2 v2... | ecosystem: Engineered > Solid waste > Grass >... | reverse complement strand
ATCGGCGGCAGCGGCGCCATCGGCTTCGGCGCGAACCGCGTCGAATCGATCGGCGACGCCGTGGCGAAGGCGCTGGAGATGCACATCGCGGCAGGACAGGACCAGGCCGGCGATCCGTCGGAAGTGCCGCCGATCGCGGCGGCTGCCGAACCGGTCGCGACGCTGCCCGGCGGCAAAAGCGGCCCGGTCGAATCGCGCGACCTGTGCCCGTCCTGCGGCTCGGCCTCGCTGCTGAACGTGGAAGGGTGCAAGACGTGCTCGAACTGCGGCTACAGCCGTTGTCAGTAAGCCAAAATCATAGATTTCGGGAGCAGCCTGGATCCGGTTGCTCCTCTTTTTCATCGGTGTATTACGGCCAGTACACAGTGGAGGAAACGTAATGAGAACCATCCTCATTGTCGACGATGACAAGGAAATCGCCAATCTGACTTCGTTATATTTGCAGAACGAAGGGTTTCGCACCATCCTTCGCCACAACGGCGAGGATGCGCTGCGGACACTGGCGGAAGAAGAGGTCAGCCTGGTCGTGCTGGACGTCATGATGCCGGGGCTCGACGGCATGGCGGTATGCCGCAAAGTGCGGGAGGCCCAAAATACGGTGCCGATTCTGATCGTCAGCGCCAAAACGGAAGATATGGACAAAATTACGGGGCTGCTCTCCGGGGCGGACGACTATATGATCAAGCCGTTCAATCCGCTCGAACTGACGGCCCGGGTGAAATCGCTGCTCAGGCGCACGTTCCAGTACAACAGCGAGCCGTCCCTGTCCTCGCAGGATGCGCTGACGATCCACTCGCTTTACATCAATCGCGATTCCCATAAAGTGACGTTTCAAGGGGAAGAGATCGCGCTGACGAATCGGGAATTCGCCATTCTCCATTTGCTCGCGAGTCATCCCGGCCGCGTGTTCAGCTCGGAGGAAATCTTTCGGCTCGTCTGGAAAGAGAACTATTACGCATCCAATAACACCGTCATGGTTCATATCAGCAACCTGAGGGAAAAACTGGAGAAGAAGATGGGGTACAAAATCATCCAGACGGTCTGGGGAGTCGGGTACAAAATCGATGCGTAGTCTCCGTTGGAAAATCGTCGCGCTGTTCTTCGCCAGCATCGCGCTTGCCGCCGCATCGAGCACCGTTCTGGTCTATTTCGCGGCGTTCCTTTTCATGCTCGACGTCCTTCCGCGGCCGGTGGAGCAAATTTTGCGCAACCTCTATTTTTCGATCGGTGTCATTCCCGCCGCCGCCATCGTCGGTCTGCTGCTGTTCATCCTGTATGTCGTGCTGCTCAGTTACCGATCCATCCGTTATTTGACCGAGATCCAGGGAGCCGTCCGGAAATTGGCCGAAGGCGATCTGACCGTAACGGTCCCGGTTCGCACGAAGGACGAGATGGGGCAGCTTGCGGACCATATCAACCGGATGGCGCGGCAATGGCAAGCTTCGATGGAGCAGGAGCGGGCGGCGGTCCGAAGCAATCAGGAACTGATCACGAACGTCTCCCACGATTTGCGGACGCCGCTGACTTCCATCATGGGTTATATGCAGTACATGCACGAGGAGCGCTACCGCGATGAGGTCGAGCTGCGGCATTACATCGATATCGCCTTTCGGAAGGCGCAGCGGCTGAACCGTCTCGTGAACGATCTTTTCGAATATGTGCGGATGACCTACGGGACAATGAAGCTGGACCGCGAGCCGATCGATCTGATGGAACTGCTCCGGCAACTCGCGGCCGAGAATCGGCTGGCGCTGTCGGAGAGCGGCATGAAGCTGGACATCCGCGGCCCGGATCATCCGGTCATCCTGTCGGCGGACGGGGACAAATTGATGCGGGTGTTCGAAAACTTGCTGACGAACGCGATGAAATACGGGAAAGACGGGCGGAAAGTCGATGTGGACGTTCAGCCGTCCGACGGGATGGTGACGGTGCGCGTCATCAATTACGGCGAGCCGATTCCCGCCGCCGATCTGCCGCATTTGTTCGAGCGCTTCTACCGCGTGGAGAAATCCCGCTCGGACGAGAAGGGCGGCACGGGACTCGGGCTGGCCATCGGGCGCAGCATCGTCGAGCTGCACGGCGGCACGATCACCGCAAGCAGCGATCGGAGCGGGACCTGCTTCACGGTGGCGCTCCCGCTGGCACGGCAAACCGAATAAACGGCGCTTTATGGAGCATCCGGTCCGTATGGGCCGGATTTTTTTGTGCGGTTCAGCGTTTCTTGAGCGTTCCTTAAGGTTTTCTTCAGGTTTATTTACGGTTGTCTTTAGGCGCGAAAGTTAGAGTTGGGAGGAGAACTTGACCGGAGGGATGGAAGATGAAGACGCAAGTGGTCGTAATCTATGGCGGACGGTCCGCCGAACATGAAGTGTCGCTCACATCGGCAATGAATGTGATCAACGCCATTGACAGGAACGACTTCGACTGCATCGGGGTGTATATCACGCGTCAAGGCGCGTGGTGCCATCCCGTCAAGCTGGACCGCGCCATCACGGATGCGGCGGAGTTGGCGCGCGAGCCGGAGGAGCCCCGCGTGCCGCTGTCCGTCGGGAACGCGGCGGTGCGGCTGTTCGGCGATCCGGCGCCGAAAGTCGTATTTCCCGTCATTCACGGAACGAACGGAGAAGACGGAACGCTGCAGGGCTTTCTGGAGCTGCTGCAGGTGCCGTATGTCGGCAACGGCGTCCTCGCTTCGGCGGCCGGAATGGACAAGGTGATGACCAAGCGGGTCATGCGGGAAGCGGGCATACCGCAGGCCGCTTATGTTTCGTTCCGTCTGACCGAGTGGGAAAATAAGCCGGACGCCTGCTGCAACGAGGCGGAGATGCGCATCGGATATCCTTGTTATGTGAAACCGGCCAATTCCGGCTCCAGCATCGGCATCCGCCGCTGCACCAATCGCAGGGAGCTGGCGGGGGCCGTGGAGGCGGCATTCCGCTACGATCAGTGCGTGGTCATTGAGGAGGAGATTGTCGGCCGGGAAGTTCAGGTTGCGGTAATGGGGGATGACGAGCCGGTCTGCTCGATTGCGGGAGAGTTCGAGCGGGAGGCGTCTTTCTTCTCGTACGACCAGAAATATTTGCAAGGGAAGCTGAAGCAGCGCATCCCCGCGCAGATTCCGGACGAAGTCGGCGAGCATATCCGGTATCTCGCGATCGAAGCCTTCAAAGCGCTGAACGGATCGGGACTGATGCGGGTCGATTTTTTCGTCACGGACCGGCATGACATCTATCTCAACGAAGTCAACACGCTTCCGGGATTTACGGCAAACAGCATGTTTCCGGTGTTGTGGAACCGGACGAACGGGATGACGTACCCGGAACTGATCCGCCGCTTGATCCGGCATGCGCTGGAGCGCCATTCGCGGAAACGGTTCCTCCGCTATGAGCGGGAAACGGGTCCTCGGGCGGAAGGGAGTGTGCGGGGATGATCGCAAGGAGCGCGGCTGAAATTGCGGTAATGGTCGGCTCGGCGGTGCCGGACTCGATGTCCGGCGTGCGGATCCAAGGCGTATCGATCGATTCGCGGACATTAAGACCGGGAAACCTGTATGTTCCGATTGTCGGACAGCGGTTCAACGGGCACGATTTCGCCGGCGCGGCCATCGCGCAAGGCGCGGCCGCGGTGTTGTGGAACCGTCGTGAGCCGAATCCTCCTTCCGGGACGCCCGTGATCCTGGTGGACGATACGACGCAGGCGCTGCAGCGACTGGCGGCGTCCTATCGGCGCCAGCTCCAGGTCCGCGTCATCGGCGTGACGGGCAGCAACGGGAAGACGTCCACGAAAGACATCCTTGCCGCATTGCTTGGCGTGAAGTACAAAACGCACAAAACGGCGGGGAATTTGAACAATCACCTGGGCGTCCCGCTTACGCTGCTCGCGCTCGAAGAGGATGCCGAATACGCCGTGGTCGAGATGGGGATGTCCGATCTGGGGGAAATCCGTTTCCTGAGTTCGATCGCAAAGCCCGACATGGCCGTCATCACCAATGTGACCGAGGTGCATCTGGGGGACCTGCGCACACGGGAACGGATCATGCAGGCGAAGCTGGAAATCGCCGAAGGACTCCAGGCCGGCGATCTGCTGGTCTATCACGGCGACAACGACCGGCTTCGCCGCCGAATCGCCGGCATGAATCTGCCCTGCGCCGTCGCGTCATTCGGAGAAAGCGGGGGAAATGACTACACGGCCGAGGACATTCGGGTGGAGAAGGAAGGGGTAACCTTCCGCGTGAAGGGACGGCGCTACCGGCTTCCCGTTCTCGGGAAGCATCAGGCGCTGAACGCGCTGGCGGCCATCGCCTGTGCGGAGCGCGCAGGTCTTGCCGATGAAGAGATCCGGGAAGGGCTTGCCCGGGTGAAGCTCACCGGCATGCGGGCCGAGCGGATCGAAGCCGGACGTCTGACGATCGTGAACGATGCGTACAAATCGAATCCGTCCAGCGTCCGCGGCGCGCTGGATTTGCTGTACACCCTGCAGCCTTACCGGCGGAAAATCGCCGTTCTCGGAGAAATGGCCGAGCTGGGGGAAGAGTCCGCACGGCTCCACCGGGAGATCGGCCAGGCGCTTGACCCGTTGCAGCTTGATTATGTATTCGTCATCGGTGAAGGCGCCCGGCCGATGATGGAGGCGGCGCGGACCAATTTTCCGCCCGGGCGCGCCGTCTTCTGCTCGGACCGGGAAGAGCTGCTGGAAGGTCTGAAGCTGGTCGCGGCCGATGGCGCGCTCATCCTGGTGAAAGGTTCGCGCAAGCTGGAGCTCGAGCGGGTGGTCGAAGCGATCCGGGATTGGGCGGCGGTGACGCTGCCATGAAGGCGACCGCGGTGTCTGTGGCCGGACATCCGGCCTGGGCGGAAATCCGGCTCGATCACATCCGCCACAATGTGCGCGAGATTCGCCGGCGTCTTCCCGGCGGCGTCAAATTTATGGCGGTGGTCAAGGCGAACGGCTACGGCCACGGACTCGTCCCGGCCGCCCGGGCCGCCGTCGCCGCCGGAGCCGACGCCCTGGCGGTCGGCTCCCTCGCTGAAGGGGTGCGGCTCCGCGAAGCGGGCATTCAAGCGCCGATCCTTATCTTGTCGCCGATTTTTCCCGAGCAGGTCGACACGGCTGTCCGGCACGGGTTGCAGTTGACGGTCTTTCAGGCGGATTGGCTGAGGGAGATGCGGCGGCACAAGAATACAGAGGCGGCGGTTGCCGTTCACATCAAGATGGACACCGGCATGGGACGCTGGGGGCTGCGGGAGCGGGACGAATTTTCCGCCATGGTGCCGCTGCTGAAGTCGGAAGATATCCGCGTCGCGGGCGTGTTTACGCATTTTGCCGCGGCCAATCAGGCGGATGTTGCCTTCACGCGCCGTCAGTTCGAACGGTTCCGGGACATGCGCGGCTGGCTGGAGGAGGAAGGATTTGTCGATGCGGTCGCCCATTGCGCCAACAGCGCGGCGGCGATTCGATTTCCCGAGTATGCGCTTGACATGGTGCGCGTCGGAGCGTCGCTGTACGGCATTGTGCCGATCGACCCCGGTGTTGTCCCGGACCGTCCCGTGCGCCTGAAGCCGACGCTCTCGCTCTATACCGTGATCCGCCAAGTGAAGCGGCTGCTTCCCGGCGATACCGTCGGCTATGACGGCTGCTACACGGCTCAATCCGAAGAATGGATTGCCACGCTGCCCGTCGGGTACGCGGACGGATGGTTCCGCGGCTATCAGGGAATGCGGGTGATGGCCGGCAATGTGCCGGTGCCGATTGTCGGGAAGATCTGCATGAATCAGACGATGGTGCGTCTGCCGGAATATATGCCCGTCGGCACGAAGGTGACACTGATCGGGTCCGGAATTTCATTGGACCAGGCGGCCGCGCACCTCGGAACGATCCCGCAGCAGGTGCTCGCGTTGATTCCCGAAGGCATGCCGCGCGTGTGGCTGGCTTAAACATGGTCACCGAATCAATATTCAATCATTGACTTAATTAAGTGAATGCTTTATTATGATGTTGGAGGTGACACCAACAGGCTGTACCGGAGCGAAGATCACGCATGGTGACGTTCACAGGCCGGACAAGGGGTGGTGAGCACGCATGGATCTGTTTGCAGCTGTGGCCGATCCGACGAGACGCCATATTATCGAATTGCTGTCGGTGAACGAACAGATGTCAGCTTCGGAAATCTTCGAGCATTTTGATGTAAGTCCGCAAGCGATTTCCCAACACCTCAAGGTATTGCGGGAGTCGGAACTCGTTACCGTCGAGCGGAGAGCCCAAATGCGCATATACCGGCTGAACGACGAAAGACTTGACGAGATGGAGAAATGGATTCGCAACATCCGGCAACGTTGGAGCAGGCGGCTGGATGCGCTCGGGGATGTCCTGAAAGCGAACCGGACGCCGCTGAACTGATCGAAGAGGGAGTGAAGGGCGATGAAGGAATTTACGATTACGAAAATGTATGACGAGCCCCGTGAGGTCGTATTCAAGGCGTGGACCGACCCGAGCATCGTGGCGTTATGGTGGGGGCCGGACGAGTATGTCTGCCCGGTTTGCGAAGTGGATGCAAAACCCGGCGGCGCGATCCTCATTCATATGCAGGGGCCGGACGGGACCGTGTTTCCGCTCAAGGGCGAGTTCCATGAAGTTGTCGAACCCGAGAAACTGGTGTTTACGAGCGGCGCTTTTTTGGACGAGCAGGGTGAGCCGCAGGTTGTGGAATATACGGTGGTGACCTTCAGCGAAATCGACATGAGAACCCGGCTTACGCTGCATTCCAAAGTAATCAAGTGTCCGCCGGAGCTTTCCGGTGTTCTGGAGTTTATGGAGGAAGGCTGGGTGCAAAGCCTCAATCGCATCGGCCGGCAAATTCAGCGTGCCTGACCGCCGACTGAAAGGAGAATGGGAATGCCCGCCAAGAAAAAAATGACGGATGAAGAGCAAGTTCGGGTATTCATGGAACAACTCGACCATCCGATGAAGGAGGAAATCGAAACCGTACGCGAGATCGTTGCCGGCGCCGATTCCCGACTGACCGAACGGATCAAGTGGAACGCTCCGAGCTTCTGCCTGAACGGCGACGATCGGATTACGTTCAACTTGCACGGCAAGGGCGATTCCTTCCTCCTCGTATTCCATTGCGGAGCGAAGGCGAAGGAAAGCGGAAGCAAAGCGCCGATTATCAACGACGAGACCGGATTGTTGAACTGGGTGACCGGAAGCCGCGCGACCGTCAAATTTACAAGCAAGGATGACATTGCCGCCAAAAAAGCCGCGCTTGAATCCGTAATTGGAAAATGGCTTGACGTTACCGCGCAAGATCAAAGAAGCTCGGCGCCGTGACATCACGCGGTTCGTGATCCGCAGAGTGTCGACATGTTTATGTACTTGCTAAATGCAAGTACATAAGATCCATTCTTCCTGTCTTCAAATTCCATTCAAGGAGGTTGACATGGGAGATCATTATTGTACATCGTTCACAGTCGACCAGAAGCCGGAGGCGGTTTATCGCGCCGTTTTACACGTTCGGGGTTGGTGGTCGGGCGTCGTGGAAGGCGAAACGGACAAGCCCGGGGCCGAGTTTACCTACCGGTATGGCGATGTCCACTACTCGAAGCAAAGAGTTGCGGAGCTTGTTGCAGGCGAGAAAGTGGTATGGGATGTCGTGGACAGCCATATCAGCTTCACGGAAGCCAAGACGGATTGGAACAACACCCGGATCCAGTTCGAGATTCTCGACAAGGGCGGCAAAACCGAAGTAAGGTTCACGCACTTCGGTCTGGTTCCCGAGTTGGAATGTTACGGGAGTTGCTCAAACGGGTGGAGGAGGCTGACCGCGGAAGGAGGCAACCTGCACAAGCTGATCTTGACCGGCAACGACCAGGCGGATGCGTTCGCATCGTAAGGGATGCACCGTCCTCATGACAAAGCCCTCTGTCGGCGATCTCCGATGTGAGGGCTTGAGTTTTTTCTGCCGAGGATTTAATCCGAGAATCATGGCTTCCAGTTTCGACTATTCGATGGAAATGCCGTGGCGGTTCGAAACTTCCTCGTTCTGGTTCGGCTTGCCTTTGCCATAAGCGATGAGATCGTGCAGACTGCCGTTGATATAGGTGGTCCAGCCGTCAGAGCAGGCGCTGTAGCACTCATTGGCCGGCACGAGTCCGTCATGCGTGAACAGGAGTTCCGTGCGGTCGCCATGGTCAACGATTTCGAACACCACTTCGGTGTTCACCCACTCCGTCAGGTCTTTGACAAAGCTGAAGTAGTTGTCCTCGATGCGCCATACCACTTTCCGATTCGGCTCCAATTCGGCAATCCGGATGGTGCAGCGATGAACATCCTTGTAACGATACTTGAAGACACCGAGTCTGTCGGTATCGCCCTCGATATCCTCCGACCACCAGCCCCGGACATTGGTGACGGCCTGGTAAACTTCCGCGGGACTCTGATTCACGGTAAATGACGTCCGAAAACTTTCGTTCATGAGCAGCTCCTCCCACCGTTTATGTCTTGCAAATTGAGTATATGTTATGTACTTGCAAAAAGCAAGTACGAAATGATCAGCCGCTTGACCTCCAACTTTACCTGTGCGATAGTGCATGTAAAGGGGGCTTCGTTGGCGATGAAAAAACGAACGTCTAGCGTCTGCCCGATCGTCTACGCGCTGGATATATGGGGCGATCCATGGAGCCTCGTCATTCTGCGTGATGTGCTGATTCACAACAAGCGGTACTATCGCGAATTTCTTGCTTCGAGAGAGCGAATTTCCACCAATATTTTGAGCGCGCGTCTTCAGTCGCTGGTGAACGCAGGGTTGCTGACGCGGCATGAGGGAAAGACGAACCGGGCCGATACCCATTACCGCCCCACGCAGAAGGCGCTTGACCTGTTGCCCGTGATCCTGGCTATCATGCGCTGGGGGCTGAAGTATAATCCGAATACCGATATGAGCATCCCGATCATGCAGGAACTCATGAAGGATGAAGAGGGTCTGCGGAATCGACTGCTGGCGCAGTTTGTGGATCAAGTACGGTAGCGATTGACCGGCCGCCATATCGGTGCCGAACATGCGAAGGGGTGCGTGAATGTGACCGGTTTTCATCAGGCGCCGAACACCTATGTCGGACAGGTGAGCCTGAAAGTGCGAAATCTTGACCGCGCTTTGCGATTCTATCGGGAAGTGATCGGGTTCAAGGTGCTGGCGCAACATGATCAATCCGCGGTGCTCACCGCGGACGGGAAGAACGCGCTTCTCACCATCGAGCAGCCGGATGACGCGGCGCCGAGGCAGGGGAGGACGACGGGGCTGTACCATTTTGCGCTGCTGCTCCCGAGCCGGACCGATCTGGCGCGGATCGTCATGCATTTTGCCCGCATCGGCCTCCGGTTCGGCTCCTCCGATCATCTGGTCAGCGAAGCGCTGTATCTGTCGGACCCGGACGGCAACGGCATCGAGATTTACCGGGATCGCGACCCCGCCGAGTGGAACTGGAACCGCGGCGAAGTGGAGATGGCCGTCGATCCGCTCGATTTCCGCGACCTGCTCACGGCGGCGGATGACAGGCCGTGGAGCGGGCTCCCGGCCGGCACGCTGATGGGTCATATCCATCTGCACGTGTCGGAGCTGGGGCCGGCCGAACGGTTCTACGTGGACGGGCTCGGCTTCGAGGTGGTCAATCGGTTCGGGGCGCAGGCGCTGTTCCTGTCGGCGGGAGGCTACCATCACCATATCGGACTCAACACCTGGAACGGCGTGGGCGCGCCCAGACCGGCTCCGAACAGCGTCGGGCTCAAGTCATACACCGTGGTCTATCCCGACGAAGCGGCCCGGGATCAAGCCGTCGAGCGCCTCAGGATGCTGAGCGAGGACGTGGCGGAAGAAGGCGGCCTGTACGCGGCGGCCGATCCGTCGGGGAATCGGGTTTTGCTTGCAGTTTGACGGCGCCTGAGGAGCGGCCGATCCGGGATGTTGGTTCCGGATCGGCTTTTTCGCGCTTATCGCTTTCTGCGCTTTTTCCGGCTGCGGAGCAGTTTGTTGATCGCGGTACCGCCGCCGCCCACCGCGTGCTGCTGCCGGGTGCCGGGGCTGCTGATCGCCGAGTTCGTCCCGCCGGTGCCGAATTTGCCCGCGCCGCTGGCGACCTGCGTGGCCGAAGCGTTCCGGCTCCCCGGCGGCATTTTCACGATCTGCTCGTTGATCACCACGACGACTTCCTTGCCGCGGAAGCGGTGCCGATGTCGGCCGGCCGCCATGGCGCGCGAGCGGGGGGACGATGCCTTGCCCCCTCCGCCTGTGTTGCGCGCGGTGCCGTTTGCGCCGACGCTCTGCTGCTGCTTCGTCCGCGGCGACCGGATCGCCGCGTTGTTGCCCGCGGCGCCGCTGTGCCCCGCGCCGCTTGCGATTTGCGTCGTATTGGGAGCGTTGGTGAACTGCCGGTTGAAGATGAAGACCAGTCGTTTGATGCTCTTAAGCGGAGCTTTCGCGACCATCCGTTTGCCGCCGAGCTGGAGGGTGATCGCAAAGCGGTCTTGATTTCGCGCCATTCCGCTCATCTCCGTCACTCAAATTTCATGTCATCGGACTTGCTCCATCGTATGACGGTGCCGCGGGAATGAAAGCGGCGGGAGCCAAGCGCGCTTGGAAAAGGGCACGAGCGCTTGTCACAGGCTGTGTCAACCGGATCCATTCACGGTCGAAGTTGTCCTTCCGGGATGGCCGTTTTAGCGGTTGCGGGAACGGGAAATATTTGAACAAAGTCCGCATCGCCTGCGGTGATTCCTGACGATTGCGGACAATCGCATTCTGCGCGGTGAACCAATCGCGGTCATTGCCCGGCATGAGACAGGAATCGGAAAGCGGATCACGAAATAGACAAGTGAAGAACTTCATTCCGATCAGGCAAGGGGCGGCGCACAGTGACCATCAGGGTGTTATTGGCCGACGACAACCCGTTCGTCCGCGAAGGGATGCGGATCATCCTGGCAACCTTCGAAGGATTCGAAGTGGCGGCGGCGGTGGAGAACGGCGAACAGGCGGTGGAATTTTGCGAGCGGCACGAGGTCGATGTCGCGCTGCTGGACGTTCAGATGCCGAAGATGAACGGTGTCGAAGCGGCGAAGCGCATCGCGGAACGGACGCGCACCCGCGTGCTCATTCTGACCACGTTCGACGACGACGAATACATCGAGGAAGCGATCCGGAACGGCGCGATGGGCTACCTGCTCAAAAACAACGATCCCGAGAAAATACGCGACGCCATCCGCACCGTATACAACGGCCACCATGTGTTGCAGAATACTGTACTGGAGAAGTTGACGGCCATGAAGGGGACCGGGGACGGCGGCAAGGCGGAGGAGCGGAAGCCGGACGACGGCCCGGACGGCTGCGGCTTGTCCGCCGCCGAACGCGGCAAATTTACCGAGCGCGAACTGGACGTGATGGCCCTGATCGCCAAAGGGCTGACGAATCGGGAGATTGCGCGCACCCTGTACCTGTCGGAAGGCACCGTCGCCAACCATATCACGTCGATTCTGGGCAAAACCGGCATGACGCACCGGACGCAGATCGCGATTTACTACTTGACGGGAGCCGTCCGGCCATGATGGCGGAACGCCATGCCGCCGAGCGGCGGATCATCGCGCTTACGCTGATCGCGCTCGCGGCCGCAGGCGCTTTCGCGCTGAATACGGGCGGCGCCGAAATATTGACGGAATGCCTGCTGATCGCGCTGCTTCACATCAGTCTGCGGCTCGCGGCCGGCCTGGCTGACGGCTGGATGCGGCTTGCGCTGCTGCTGCTCGCCGCGGCGGCGCTCGTATTGGGCCTCGCCGACGTCCATCCGGCGTTCGTCCTGCCGCTTCCGATCACCGTATATGAGATTGCCGCGCGCATCTTTCGGACGAGCTGGAGCATCCCCGTCGCGCTGGCGGTTCCCTTCCCGGCGCTGCCCGACGGCTGGCTGGTGCCGTACGGCATCGCGGCCGCGGCATCATACGCCTGCCTGCGCGCGTACGACGCCGACGCCCGGCGAATCCGGATGCTGCTGGACGAGCGGGAACAATTGCGGCGCAAGCTTCGGCAAACTTCGCTCAAGCTGGGCGAGATGGAGGGCTACCTCCGGCAATCCGAATATGTCTTGAAGCTGGAGGAGCGCAGCCGGATTTCGCAGCGATTGCATGACGAGATCGGCCAATCGCTTACCGGGGCGCTTATGCAGATGGAAGCGGCGAGACGGCTGTTCGGCGCCGATCAGACGAAAGCGGAACAGCTGCTGCAGCAGGCGATACGGATTGCGAAAGAAGGCATCGACCGCATCCGGATGACCTTGAAGCAATGGAAACCGCTGCCCGAACAGCTCGGCTTTCACCGGCTCAAGCGCCTTGCCGCCGAGTTCGAGGCACAGCATTCCATCCGCGTGTCGCTGACCCATGAAGGCGACCTGGACCGGATTCTTCCGATCCACTGGAAAATTATTTATGACAACGCCGCGGAAGCGCTCACGAATGTGCTGAAGTACGCCGCCGCAAGCCGCGTCGACATCCATGTCCAGGTCATGCGCGCGATGATTCGGTCCGTCGTGGCCGACGACGGACAGGGAGCTGCCCGCATCGTGAAAGGGCTCGGACTGGCCGGCATGGAGGAGCGGGCGGCTTCGGCGGGCGGCACGGTCATCGTTGACGGCTCGCGCGGGTTTGTCGTGACGACGCTGCTTCCTTTGGATATTCACGATGCCGGCCGACGGGATTCATGAAATTTCTCATGCCCAAGGGATGAACTTGTGCACTGTGACAGGTTCATCTTTTTGTTTAGGATGATAACCAGTTCGGCAATCACGGGAGGGAACCGGTATGCATGTGCTGGAAATCCGCCGACTGACGAAGAAGTTCGGCGACGTTCATGCGGTCGACGGGTTGTCGCTGTCCGTGCGGGAAGGTGAGATCTTCGGCCTGCTTGGCCCGAACGGGGCGGGCAAGAGCACGACGATTCTCATGATCGCCTCGCTGCTTAAAATGACGGACGGCGAGATCCGCATATTCGGACGGAACATTGCGGAGCATCCGAAGTTCGCGAAGCAGCAGATCGGCCTGGTGCCGCAGGATCTCGCGATCTACGAGGAGATGACCGCGTACGAGAACGTGGCGTTCTTCGCCGGGCTGTACGGGCTTCGCGGCCGGGAGCTGCGCAGCCGCGCGGAGGAAGCGCTGGCGTTCGTCGGGCTGGAAGACAAGCGGAACCGTTATGCGAAGACATTCTCGGGCGGGATGAAGCGACGGCTGAACATTGCCTGCGCCATCGCCCATCGGCCGAAGCTGATCATTCTGGACGAGCCGACGGTCGGGATCGACCCGCATTCGCGCCATTCGATCCTGTCCGCCGTCCGGCGGCTGAACGAATCGGGCAGCACCGTGCTGTACACGAGCCATTACATGGAGGAAGTGGAGTCGCTCTGCACGCGGATCGCCGTCATGGACCACGGGAAAGTGATCGCGGAAGGGACGCTTCCGCAGCTCACATCCATCGTGACGGATCGCCGCGAAATCGCCGTCACGCTGCGCGGAACGGACCGGGTGGAGGAAGGCGCGCTGGACGGCATTCCGGGCGTCCGCGCGGTTGCATGCGACGACAACCGTCTGCTGATCGAGGCGGATGCGGAAGTGAACAACCTGAACGCCGTCATTCGGGCGCTGACCGCCAGCGGCGTCGAGATTGCGGATATCGAAACGCGCAGCCCGAATCTGGAGACGGTCTTCCTGTCGCTCACCGGCCGGAGCCTGCGGGATGATTGACAAGAAGCGGGACGGAAGACGGATGAGGAGGTGCGGCTGATGCGAATGTTGCACATTGCAATGAAAGAACTGAAGGCGTTCCGCGATCCGGCCATGCTCGTGTTCATGCTGGCGACGCCGATTGCCATCATGCTCATTCTCGGAACGGCGCTCTCGCGGGGGTTCGACCGGGAGATCGAGATCGGCGAGATCCGCGTCTTGTACCAACTGGAACAGCCGGACCGGACGCTCGAACAAGTCTGGACGGCGTTCGTCGGTGAGGCGGAATCGTCAGGCGTCCGGTTCGAAGCGTCGGACAGCAGCGAGGAAGCGCTGAGGTTGGTGCGTCGGGCGGAATACGCGGGGATGGCCGTCGTGTCGGACAGCGGCGTTGTCTACACCGGCAATGATCGCGCAGCGGTGGAAAACGCGATCGTGCAAGGCCTGCTGCAGACCTTTGCCGACCGGTACCGGCTGTCGGCCGTTATGGCGGCCGACGGCATCCCCGTGCAGGAGGACGGCGGCCGCGCGTACGTGCGCACCGCAGCCGTCGACGGCTCGAGGCAGCCGGGTTCGATGGACTATTATGCGGTCGCTATCACGACCATGATTATCCTGTACAGCGCGCTCACCGCCGCGCAGCTGATGGAATGGGAACGCAGACGAAAGACGGATCTCCGCCTGCTGGCGGCGCCGGCTTCGAAGGCTGAAATTTTCATCGGCAAAATGGCCGGGTCGTTCGTGCTGCACGCCGTCTTCGTCGTGCTGCTGGTGCTGCTCAGCCGGTACGCGCTGGGCGCCGATTGGGGCAGCCGTCCGTTGGCGGTGCTTCCCATCCTGTTCTCCCAGATCTTGTTCGTCCTCGGGCTTGGCGTGGCGGTCAGCTACGTGATTCGGGGAGGCGGCGCGGCCGGAGCGATCATCATGGTCATTGTCCAGATCGAGGCGCTGTTCGGCGGAGCCTACTTCCCGATTGAAGGGTCAACCGGATGGTTCGGCGCGATTGCCGCCTGGTCGCCGCTCGGGCTGACGAACCGCGCGGTGCTGCAGGTCATCCATTCGGGAGAATGGGAGACGGCGCTGCGCGCCATGGCGTTCAACATCGGCGCCGCCGCCTTCTGTCTGGCATCGGCCGCCGTGATCATGCGGAAGAGGGAGGGGCTGTAAGGTGAGGGATACGGTCTGGATCATGCGGCGATGGCTGCGGACATCGGTTCGGAGCGTCAAGTTCTGGCTGCTGTTTATCGCCATGCCTTCCATCGCCGTCGGTCTGTCTTACCTGCTCCACGGCGGCACGGAACAGGCCGAACTTCGAATCGGCGTCGTCAACATGGACGACGGCTCGCGCCTGACGGCCGATGCGGCCGGATACCTGGCCCGTTTGAAGCAGATCAAGGTGAGCGAACATGAAGCAGCGGACGTGCGGCAACGGATCGCATCGGGCGAACTGGACGCGGCCGTCCTGTTCCCGGAGCGGTTCGGCGAAGGTCTGAGACGGGGAGAGCCACCGGCCGTCGAAATCGTGTCCATCCGGGGCGCGTCCGTCACCGGTTATGTGGAGCTGATGCTGAGCGGCTACATCCGGAACATCGCGGCCATCGGCCGCGCCGCCCAGGACGACGACCGGTTGTTCGAGCGGCTGTACGCTTCCCATGAAGCCTTCCGCTATGATTTGTCCGCGGCGTCGATCGACGACGTGTCCGGACAGAACCGCATGTCCAGGCAGACGATCGGCTATCTTGCGATCATTCTGCTGTTCTGCTCGGCCCAATTGTCAAATCTGATCCTGCATGAGCGGGAGAACCGCACCTATGCCCGTGTGCTAGGCACGCCCATATCTCCGGTCTCGTACACGCTGTCGAACATTCTGACCAACTTCATGGTTTTGCTGCTGCTCGTCGGCGTGGCGCTTGCCGTCATGAAGCTGGCTTTCGGCATCGATCCCGGGTTCCCGATCTGGATGCTGCTGATCGTGCTGGTGCCGTACATTCTGACGGCGATTGCGATGTCCCATGCGGTGACGGCGCACACGGATGCCGCGATGAAGGCGTCCGCATTGCAGAACCTGATCATTATTCCGACGAGCCTGCTCGCGGGCTGCATGTTCCCGATCGAGACGATGCCGGAGTCCGTGCAGCGAATCGGCAAGCTGTTCCCGCAGCATTGGCTGCTGGATGCGGTCGGACGGCTGCAGTCCGGAGCGGCCTTCCCGGAGGTCATGGCGCATCTGGCGATTCTCGCGGCATTCGCGCTGGCCTGCGCGCTGGCGGCGGCGTTCGAGCATGCGAGGCGGAGGGAGACGACGATCATCTGAACGATAAAGGAAGCGGCGGGGTTATTCCCCGCCGCTCATCCGTTTGAGCTCGGCCGCAAGACTGTCGAGCTGGAGATAGCTTTCCTTCACGTTGTTGATCCGCTCGTCCTGGGTGACCATGCTGGCCGCCATTTCTTCGACGGCCGCCATGTTCGATTCGGTCGCCTCCGCGATGAACGACACCCGCTCCGCGATATGGCGGTATTGCCGGAAGACGTCGCCGGCCGACGCCTGGACGCGGACGGACTGGTCCGCGAGATGCTCCACGTCGCCCGCCAGTGTGCCGATCGTGTCCGCCATCCGCTTCGCGGCATGATGGCTTTCGACGATCATCTGCTGCCCGAGCGCAACCTGGCCGGCCGCTTCATCCGACTTGAGGCGGATGCGCTCCAGGATGCCCGCGATCTCCTGCGTCGATTGCTGCGACGTTTCAGCCAGTTTCCGGATCTCGTGCGAGACGACGGCGAAACCGCGGCCGTGCTCGCCGGCGCGCGCCGCTTCGATCGCCGCGTTCAGCGAGAGCAGGTGCGTCTGCTCGGAGATGTGATTGATCGCGGCGACGATCTCGTGGATCGCTTCATTGTATTGGTTCAGTTCGTCCATGATGGCCGCGGTCCGGTCGATCATCTCGTTCACGCGGTTCATGTCTTCCGACAGCCGGAGCGCGTCATCCCTTCCGCTGTTCATCTGGACGACGGCTTGACCGGCGAGCTCTTTCATCCCGTCCGCCAGCTCCGCCAGCTCCCCGACCGCTTGTTCGACGGCCTGGATCGAGTCGTTGATCTCGCCGATGCCCCGGGTCTGCGCCTCGATGCTCAGCGACATCTCGTTGAACGCCTTCGTCACTTCCTGCGAGATCATGCTCGTCGACGTGATGTTCTCCTTCAGGTTCGAGCTGAACGCATTGAGCGACTGCAGGGAGGAGGCGATCTGCGCGTTGACCTCCCGCATCCGGTTGCGCTCCTCGATCGCATGCTCGCGCTGCCGGTCGGCTTCCCGCTGCAAGCCCTCGCTGAAGCGGGAGGACGCGATGAGCGGCACCGCGATCATGAACAGATAGAGCACGATCGTGATCGGCGAGTTGTTGGTAAACATTTCCTCCCGGTAGGGGCTGAGAAACAGGTAAACGGACAGCGCAAGGCCGAGCACGCAGGTGAAGACGAGCGCGCGGAAGTTGTTGTACAGCGTCATCACCGCAAGGTTCACGAAGACGAGGAAGTAGGTCGTGATGATCGGATCCGTTATGGCAAGCAGCAGCGTCAGACCGGTGATGATGGCGGGAATGAAGTACATGACGTACTCGGACAGCCAGCGCTTGTACGTCATGACCGTCGCCGTGCCGCAGGTCAGGATGCCGACGATCGCCAGGGTGACGATCGATGCCGGCGGCGCGCTCGTCATGAAATCGACGGCAAGTCCGAGCAGCAGCATGCCCCAAATGATGTTCACTAGCAGTTTGTTCCTTCTGTGCAAGGTTTCGGCGGCGTTCATAAATTCCATCCTTTCTGATGAAATTTGGGGATTTATGTCGATTTCACATTACCATAATTTGCACGATTTGCGCAACGCAACAATGTAATGGTTATGTAAGACGATATCGCCGATGTCTTCCACAGCCCCGCCAGGCGGGAACCGGCTTTCCCAAGACCGCAAAGCCGGCCAATCCCGTAAGGAAGGCCGGCTTGTTGTTTTCCGCACTTTCNCTTTTGTCGAAACGGGGTGCCTCAAGCGGCTATTTTTTCACCTCCGCATCAAAATAGGCCCGCAGTTCGTCCCGCTTCTTCTCATTCGCCAGATCGACCTTGTTCTTCAGAAAATGCTCGGCAATCGTGTCCCAANCCGGTTCCGCGCCGCGCAGCTTCATCGTGCGGATCGCGTTCCGGACNATCCGGCGCTCCTTCGCGTTCGAGTACGTGTCTTTGTATTGCCGGATCTGGTCGAGATCGAGCCGGTCATGCAGCGTCCGGAAAATGCCGGCCGTCATGACCGCGTCGCCCAGCGCCCGGTGGGCCGTCTCGCCGGTCGGCAGGCCGAGCATTTCCAGCGCCCGCTCGACGCTGACGTCGCTTCGCAAATCGTGGGCGCGCAGGAAGCCTTTCAGCAGGTCGTAATAGCGGACGGCGAGCCAGAACGCGTCGTCCAGCTTGTGCATGCGCGTGTCGAGCACGATCCGCTTCAAGTCTTCGCCGCCCCACGTGACGAGCAGGAACGACTCCGGCGGACCGAGCCAGCGGATGAACGAGGCGATGACGTCGGGGAACCGGCCGGCCCGGTCGATCTCCGCCTGGGTAATGCCGGTTTTGTCCCGAATGAATTTGTTCAGCCTGGAGAAATAGACCGGTTTGATCAGCGCCGTGAACGTGTCGGTCTGGCGCAGCTTTTCATCCAGGCGGACGGCGCCGATCTCGATCACTTCCATCGGCAGGTCGCTCGCGAATTTGCGGCCGTTGAATTCGATATCGAGAATGACGTAGTGCATGGATACCTCCGATGACGATCAATGCAACGATTATTGTAACATGATCGGGCTGCGGATGAAAAAGTGCGGTTCCGGCGCGATTGGTTTAATATGGAAACAAAATGTAGCTTTGTACCGAAACAAAACGTATCATCCATGCGTCTTTCTATATGCAGAAAATGCCGCAATCGCGTCATGAACGAATACCGGCTTGCATCGCCGGGCGGCGAACATGGAGGTGCACCAATGCGAAGACGGTTGCTGATGTTGCTGGCTTCGGTCCTGCTGTTTGCGGCAGGTTTGCCGCCCGGGCCGGCCGGAGCCGAAGCGAAGAGTGTGGAGGAGAAGTACGAGTTTCTGGTGCAGCGGGGCATTTTCACCGGCTTTGACGACGGAAGCGCGCGCCTGAACGATCCGATGACGCGCGAGCAGTTCGCCGCCATCCTGTTCCGGCTGTGGGAGCTGGGGACGGGCGGCAACACCCGGCCNTCCTACGACGATGTGCTGAAAACGCGCTGGTCGTTCGACGAGATCGAAGCGGTCACCCGCGCCGGTCTGATGCGGGGGATCGGCTATCGGAAGTTCGGACCGCTGCTGAACGTGACGGTCGAGCAGCTGGCGACCGTGCTCGTGCGCGGGTACGGCGCAAGCGGCGAGGCGGGCAACCGCGTGACGGGCACCGTCTCGGCCTGGGCCGCGCANGACGTCGGCATCGCGCTGCGCAGAGGATGGATACCCGCGCAGTCCGACTATACGAGGAATGCGAAGCGGAGNCTGCTCGTCGAAGCGGCGTACGCCGTCTACCTGGATCTCCATCCCGAGAGCCGGGACAGCGAGAAGCCGCGCATCATCTCGCACGGCATCAACCCGGACGGGACGGTGACGCTCCGGTTCAGCGAGCCGGTGGATGAAGCGTCCGCCGTCAACCGCTCAAACTACACGTTCGACCAGGGTCTGAAGATCACGTCCATCACCTTGTCGAAAGACAAGCGGACGGTGACGATCGTGACGGAGCGGCAGAAGCCGAACACGGTCTACCAGCTGACGGTGCGCGGCGTGAAGGACCTTGCCGGCAACCGGATGGATGAGCGGCGCGATCTGTACTTCGTCTCGGTGGTTGACACGACGCCGCCGACCGTGACGAAGGTCACCTCGACGAAGAACACGGTGGAGCTGACGTTCAGCGAGAAGCTCGATCCGGAATACGCCGAGCAGATTCAAAATTACATCATCGACGGCGGCATCGGACTGCCGCTGCGCGCGGTGTATGACGACAGCCGGCAGATCGTGACGCTGTTCACGACGGACCAGACGCCGGGGCAGCGGTACACGGTGCGCATCTTCGCCGTGCGCGACCTGGCGGGCAACATCATCGCCGCCGATACGACCGTCGTGTTCGGCGGAGCAGGCCAGACGCCGGCGGATTTCGCGCTCGCCGATATTCAGGCGGTGAACGTGAACACGCTCGAGCTCCGGTTCACGAAGTCGATGAGGGACGTCAGCCTGAGCCGATTCGCGATCACGATCAAATCGGAGAACAACAGCCCGTTCAGCATGTCCGGCGTGCAGTATTATGTCTATCGCAAGCCGGGCAACGATCAGGTGCTGACCGTGCAGTTCCGGACGAAGAACAGCAGCAATCCCGAACTGTTCCGCTCCGGCCGCGTGTACGTCGCCGAGGTGAGCGGACTGTCGGGCATGCTGTCGTCCGGCGGCGCAAACCAGCGCACGTTCGCCGGCAGCGGAGTTGCCAACCCGGCGCCCTACGTCACCCATGTGACGGTGACGAACGCGACGACCATCGTCGTTCATTTCAATGAACCGGTGCGCGGCGTGAGCAATTCCGTCTTCCGGCTGACGGATTCGAAGGGTGCCGGCATTCCGATCACATCGAACGATGCGGGCGGAACCGGCTCGATCGTGACGAGCGTAACGCTCAAGCTCGGCGCGAGCGTGAAGGCGGGGACCGTCTATACGCTGTCGTTCCGCCCGGGAGTCGAGGACGCGCCGGGGTGGAACGGCTGGAAGACGGAAGAGAACGGCAAGCCGTACACCGTCTCCTTCAACGGCGTCGAGCCGGACAATGAAGCGCCCCGATTCGAATCGGCATACGCGGCGGATCGATACACCATCGAGCTCCGGTTCACGGAGCCGGTGAACGGCGCGGATCTCAACGTCTACCGGCTGTACGACGAGACCGGCAAGCAGGATGTGCCGATCGCGAAGAGCGATTACGGATACTACGTCGTATCCGCCGACAAGCGCAGCGTGACGCTTCATCTGAACGCGGAGAAGACGGGACCGCTCCTGCCCGGCCATGTGTATAAGCTCTCCTATCGGGAGAGCGGCGGCGCGTATATCGCGGACCTCGAAGGCAAGCGGCTCGACACGTCCAACGGCGGCGGCGAAGTCCGCTTCTCCGGTTCCGACAAAAGCAATCCCGCGCCGGCGATCAAATCCGTCGACGCGACGGCGGAGGAAGTGCGGGTGACGTTCACCGAACCGGTGCTCGGCTTCGCCGGACAGGTGAACTTCTTCGAACTGACGATCGACGGCCGCGCCATCGTGCCGGTCAGCGGGTCAATCGACGGAACGGTCGTCAAGCTCCGGATTCCGAAGGCGGAGGCGGGCGCCAAGGGCGTCATCCGGATTTCGCCGGACGGCGTCCAGGGGCTGCGAGACTACAACGGGCAGGCGCCGGAAGCGGCCGATGTCGAATTCACCGTGCGCTGAAACGGCACGCAGGAATTTGCCCCGGGCATCTCGAATGGATACCGGCAGAAGCCGAAGAGGCCTGCGCTCGGCGAGACGTCCGGGGCGCAAATGGGGGGAGGAGAGAGAGCGAATGAACAGACTGCAGGCGGTGGATACGGCGAAAATGTACTGCCGGGAGACACGCCGGTCGTATTACGTCGTGCGGACCGGCCATGATGAATATGCGGTGTGGGACCGGCAGGAGCTGGCGAAAGCGCTGGCGGCCGGCCAGTGCGAAAGGGATGCGATCGTCTTCAGCATCCAGGGCGAAGCGGACGAGGAACCGGCGTAAGCCGGAATCGGCCGGCTGACGGGGCAGGGCGCCGTCGGCCGGTTTTTTCTTGGGCTTCGCAAAACTTAATGTCGTAAAATTTTTATGCGGCGCAATTTTCCGCCGGACGCGCCGTCATTTTTCCATGCCATCGGCTGTGACGGTCGGTTACGGGATCCGGACCGGCTTGACGGTTTTTGCCGACGAAGCGCATAATGGGGGCAACGCGGTGTTCAGGNTTCCAGAAAATCGGAAGGAGCAGACTCGATGCGCATCGAGCATGTTTCCGATACGGAATACGAAATATCCGATCTGTTCGTCGAGCGGCTGCGATGAGCGCCGCTTTTGCATATTCGATCTGGACGGCGACGGGTCCGGACCCGGAGCAGGACCGCGTCACGCAGATCGGCGCGGTGCGGGTGAGCGGCGGCGGGATCGAACCGTCGCCGTTCGTGACGCTTGTCCGGCCGCCGATTCCGATTCCCGCGCCGATCGAACGGCTGACCGGCATCCGCAACGAGGATGCGGCGGGTGCGCCGCTTTTTCCGGAAGCGTATCGGGCGTTCACGGCGTATGCGGCGGACCGCGTGCTGGTGACGCAGGCCGGATACGAATANGACGGTCCGCTGCTTGAGCGCGAATGCGGCCGGCACGGACTCGACCCGCCGGGAAACCTGCTCCTGGATACGAAGGTGCTGTTTGCGCACGCGTTTCCGGAGATCGACGAGATCCCGTCCACCGATTTTCTCATTCGGTTCTTCGGCATCGATGACGGCGATTTGCGCCGGCACGATGCGTTGGGAGACGCGCATTTGATCGCGAGAATCCTGATCCGGCTGCTCGCGGCGTGCCGCGAAAGGGGCATCGACGGCATCCGGATCACGGAGCCGCTCAGGGTGAAGAAAATGCGGCTTCGTCCACTGAACTAGCCGCGGCGCCNAAGGTTTCGTCCAGCCTTCCACCGGCCGGCGCCGTCCGTGCTTTCACGCGGACGGCTGTGCGTTTCCGGACCGTTGGACGGCCAATGTCAGCGAAAGGTCGGATGCATCATGAGTCGGACAGTTGCCGGCGGCGGCCGATCAGCCGGAAGCGCGCAAGCGCCGCAAGAGGCGACGGACCCGGACGGCGGCAAGGTCACGGTGCGCGGCATTCTCCGGTTTTTCGTGCCGCTCGGCCTGGCCGCCGCCCTCGTCTCGCTGTCGCATGTCATCATCAACAGCACGCTTGCGCGGGCGCCGGATCCCGAAGCGACGATCGCCGCCTACACCATTGCGATGAGCATCTTCACGATAACGGAGCGGCCGGCCGTCTTCCTGCGGCAGACGTGCTCCGCGCTTGCGGCCGACCGGATCGGCTTCCGCTCCGTCGGCGTCGTGATGGTCTGCATGCTGATGTTCACGCTCGGGTTCGGCACGCTGCTGTCCTATACGCCGCTCGGGCCGTGGGTTTTCCGGACGCTGTTCAACGCCGGCGAATCGCTGCTCGGCATCACGCTGAACAGCTACCGGATCCTGTTCCTCGTGACGGTGTTCTCGGCGATCCGCTGCCTGTTCCACGGCATCATCATCCGCAACATGCAGACGAAATGGCTGACGATCGGCATGATCGTGCGGCTGCTCGCAATGTACGGATTGTCGCTTGCCTATCTGCGCTTCGGATGGACGATCGACGGCCGCACGGGCGCGCTTATTTTTTTGACCGGAATGTTCGTGGAAGCGGCGGTCAGCGCATGGGAAGGCAGGCGCATCTACCGCCAGATGCCCGAGCGGATGCCCGGCTCGTCCATCCGGCGGGCGCGCGACGTGTTCCCGTTCTACCGTCCGCTCGTCATCACGTCATTCATCTCGGTCATGCTGGGCCCCGCGATCAATGTCATGCTCGGCAAGACGACGGACATCGAGCTTGCGATCGCGTCCTATNCGGTNGCGCTCAGCGTGCAGAACCTGGTGAACAGCTTCTTCACCTACATGCACCAGATCGTGCTGAACTTCTACCGGCTGGACGCCGCGGCCGTGCGCCGGTTCGCGCTCGGCGCCAACCTGCTGCCGGCGGCGGTGATCGCCCTGCTCGGCTGGACGCCGGCCGGCAAGGCGGCGCTGGGCCTGCTCGTCGGGGCGGAGGGGCAGCTGCTCGACGCGAGCATCGAGACGCTGCGGATTTTTCTCTTGTTCGCGCTCGTCTTTCCGTGGGTAGACTATTTCAACGGATTGGCGATGCTGCACAAGAAGACGCGGTTCATGATGGGCTCGCAGACCGGCAACCTGGCGGTTACGTTTCTGGCGCTGATCGTGCTGACCGCCGCCGCGCCCGGCTGGAACGGGATGGTCGGCGCGCTGGCGCAGTCCTGCGGCGTCGCGGCGGAGCTCGCCGTGCTGGCGGCGCTGATCCGCAGGTGGCAGCGAAGGCATCCGGTTCGGGCGGATGTTCCGGCATGAAGCGGCGGCGGGCGGGATCGGCGCCGTTTCACACCACAAATTCATTCGGAAAGGATGGTNTGCGTCATGCGATTGGGCGGGCAGGTGTTTCCCGAACGGAAAGAACCGGAGCTGTGGGCGGCGGCCCACGCGGAGATGGGGTACCGCGCGGCCGTGTTTCCGGTGCGCCACGACGCCGGCGACGACGTGATCGACGCTTATGCGCGCGCCGCGGAGCGGGCGGGGCTCGTCATCGCCGAAGTCGGCGCCTGGAGCAACCCGATCAGCCCGGACGAGCAGGCGCGCCGCGAAGCGATCGAATACTGCAAGCGCCAGCTCGCGCTGGCCGACCGCGTCGGCGCGAGGTGCTGCGTCAACATTGCGGGCTCCCGCAATCCGGAAAAATGGGACGGGCCGCACCCGGACAATTTCTCGGACGAAACGTTCGAGCTGATCGTTGAGACGGTGCGCGGCATCATTGACGCGGTGAAGCCGGCGCGCACGACGTTCGCGCTGGAGACGATGCCTTGGGTGTTCCCCGATTCGGCGGATTCGTATCTGGCGCTGATCCGGGCGATCGACCGGAAGGCGGTTTCCGTCCATTTCGATCCGGTGAACATGATCTCGAGCCCGCGCGTCTGCTACCGGAACGGCGAGATGATCCGCGATTTCGTGAAGAAACTCGGACCGTACATCACGAACTGCCATGCGAAGGATATCCGTCTGGACACCCGGCTTACCGTCCATCTCGAGGAAGTGCTGCCNGGGACCGGCNTGCTCGATTACCGGGTGTTCCTGAGCGAGATCGCGAAGCTCGATCCGGATACGCCGATNATCATCGAGCATTTGAAGNCGGAAGAGGAGTACCGGCAGGCGGGCGAGTTCATCAGGCGGACCGCGGCGGAGCTGGGCATCGCGCTGTAGGCGGAGGGTAGAATGACGTNCACGGCAGTTGGAGGAGCGGGAACCGGATGACAAGCGGGCATGAGCGGCGGAGAGCCGTTTTCTTCGATCTGGATGACACGTTGTACGACCAGCTGGAACCGTTCCGGACGGCGCTGCGGATGTTCGGCGGCGGGATCGGCGGGATTTCCGCGGACGCGCTGTACCGCAGATTCCGCCATCACAGCGACGCGCTGTGGGAGCCCTATCGCTCCGGCAGCATGCCCCTTGAGGAGATGCGGGTCGAGCGGATCCGGCGGGCGCTTGCGGATTTCGGATTTGAAGCGGAAGCGGGCGATTGCGCGAGATTCCAGGAAGCGTATCAGGATGGGCAGTACCGGATCCGGCTGCTTCCCGGCGCGGAAGCGTGCCTCGCCGAGCTGGAGGCGGCCGGATGTCTGCTCGGCGTCGTGACGAACGGCCCCGGTCCCCATCAGGCGCGGAAGCTCGAGGCGCTCGGCATCGAGCGGTTCATTCCGCGGCACCGCTGGTTCATTTCCGGCGAGATCGGCGCGGCGAAGCCCGATCCGGCGCTGTTCGCCCACGTCAACCGGGCGACCGGCACGCGGCCGGAAGCGAGCGTGCTGGTGGGCGACTCGCCGGTCAACGACGTCAAGGGAGCGGCGGAGGCGGGATGGCGCACGGTCTGGTTCAACGCCCGGGGCGGCGCGGCCGGGCCGCAGCCGGAAGCGGATTTGACCGCCGGCGGTTTCGCGGGGTTGGCGCGGCGCATTATCGGGCTGCTGGCCTAGAACATTCACCGAAGAGGAGAAGGAGATCGTCAAGGCGCAGACCGCGCTGTACAAAGAGTTAAGCTTTGCTGCGGCGGCAATTTCAGGCTTCGGCCGTCTGGCCTGCAACATTTTCGGCAACACTTTCGTTCGAAAGGACGGAGGTGCTGCAATGAAGACGGAACGAAAATTCAGACTGGCATTTCTGGCGGCGGCGCTTGCGGCGGTCATGATGACGGCCGCTTGCGCGGACAACGGCGGAAACTCCGGCGGCAACGGACAGCAGAACGGCGGAACGGATCAGACCGAGACGCCTTCCCGAAATGACGGCGCGGCGGACGACGATGCCGGGCAGGCGGAGGTGCGGGGCGGATCGGGCATTTACATCGGCCAGGTCGACACGCACTCGATCGAGATCGAAGTCGGCGGGACGCCGATCGTGTTCCAGCTCGGCGAAGGCGTTGCGGAAGCGCTCGAAGGCTTGAATCCGAACGATCCCGTCACCTTCAAATACACGGAACAGCCGGTGGAAGGCGATGACTCTCTGAAGGTGCTGACCATCACCGAGCTCTCGCGCGCGGAAGGCGCGAACGCCGGTAACGACGCGGCGCAGCTTCCGGAGACGAAGGAGCTGGAAGTGGAGCTGGAAGGGATGCCGGAGATGCGCGAAGCGACGAAGGCGGCCGGCGACGGCTATGCCATCTACGTTTTCCCGC
>Ga0065720_1019420_pt1 | contig 26391 bp, 28 predicted proteins | sample Thericmetagenome_FD_59107 | JGI IMG/M metagenome (GOLD analysis project Ga0065720, IMG submission 59107) | Thermophilic microbial communities from the Joint Bioenergy Institute, California, USA of rice/straw/compost enrichment - eDNA_2 v2... | ecosystem: Engineered > Solid waste > Grass >... | reverse complement strand
CCCTAACCCTAACCCTAACCCTAACCCTAACCCTAACCCTAACCCTAACCCTAACCCTAACCCTAACCCAGCAACACACCGGTTTTTCCTCTCTTTAGGTTTTGCCGCGCATATATGTGTAGTTTAAGTAGCCCATAACCACCTCTTGCTCGCTGCCGTTGTGGGCACGACTAAGCACCTTCAAGGTTGAGACGCGTTGAAAATACAATTCAATTTAATTCAATTCTAGCCTTCTAGTCGCCTTCGCGGATCCTGGCACAGTCGTTACAGTCTTCAGTATCCCCTGTCAGTACGCCTGCTTTTTTATGCAACCTTTCTAGATTTTTAAACTATGCACTTCCTTCCTGCGCCGCTCTGCTGCTCAGCCAAGACTGACCCTAATATAAAACCGTGGCACAGAACATCACGTTGTAGCAGAGCGTTGCATAGGTGTCCGTGCGGTCAAGTTTATATATATAGCATATTGGCTTTCCATTATCTTAGTAACAACCTCATCTTTCTCGTGTCACCTTGAATGCTCGTCACTCTACCTTCCCATTGTCCTCCAATGCATCCACTTGTTCGAAATTCTTGCTCTTCATTTGCTGATTATGAAGCCACCTCTCCTGGTTTTTGTCAGTCTCTCAATCCTATGCAATGCTCTGGCTGCAAAGAAATGCTACTATCCAAATGGCCGTGAGACGGACGATGCGGCCTGTGGCCCAAATGCTGAACATAGCGCATGTTGCTGGACCAATACTTTTGCATATGCATGTTTATCCAACGGGCTTTGCCTGACACCCTCTGGTAGAATCACTCGCGGATCTTGCACCGATCGAGACTGGAAGTCAAGAGCATGCGCAAGTTACTGCACACGTCAGTCCAACTTGCTCTTGATCAGCTTCTTGTGGTGGTTAGCTGGTACACTAACTGGAAAATTAGACGCTCGTGATACTGGCCTGGAGCTCATCTCGTGCTCCAATGTAACAAACCGCGATAATTCAAACTGTTGCCGAGGACTGCCTTACTGCTGTGATCAGGGAGTTGGACGTTTTGAGGCTGAATCTCTTCCGATCTTCACTTGGGCCACCTTCGACAGCTGACTCAGAACCTATAGTGTCGTTACCCCGCGTGATCAGGCAACTATCCTTTCTCCGGTCAAGACGACAGCAACAGCAGTAACGACAGGAGAAAAGCCCGTAGGCATAGACGACAAAGCTGGGTCGTTAGAAACGGGGCAACTACAGCTGGACAACAAAGAGGGAATGACAATGCGACCAATGGGAGAACATCCACTCTGTCTACCTCAGAACAGGTGGGAGTTGGAGTTGGCGTTGGGGTTGGATCTTAATTGCTGCTGTTGCATACCTTTGGTGGAAGTTAAACTGCACTCAAAAACTGCTCAAGAAAACCATAACAAATGATACAGGGCTAAACGACACTCTGACTCCAAGCTTAGCGACAACTGCTGCGTCTATGGCTGGCATGTCAACATTATTCACTCCATATTGCTATCCGCAAGAACCTGGATACAAGTACTTCCCTGCGCAGGAGGCCGAAACAATTCAACCCAAATATGAACTTCAGGGACTAAAAGGAGACAAGTACGAGCTGCAGGGCCAAGAGAGGTTCGGTCATGGAGAAACCTTTCGAGCTGCAGAGCTGTCGCCTCAACTTCATTTTACGTCTGAGACTCCAAGGAGAAGACAAGATTGATACAAACATAGCACAAAGAGTAATGAAGCAGGAACATGGCGCTTAGACTAAGCATGGGCTTAATCTGGGTCATAGAGATGTTACCAAAGACTTAGCTTCCAAACTCCGATAGATACAAATACCAGAAATTTTACACAGCTTTTAACCTCGTAAGAATCGTCGCCATGCAACAAGATGATCACCAGGGTGTGCGCTGTATTTGGTATGGGCAACCCTAACCCGACAATTCCCAGGCTTCAACAGCCGACGGAAAACGGCATCCACTTTCTGACCCCGAAGTCAACGCCCCGATAATGGTGAGCGGCGATGTTAAAATGACTCCGACGCATTAGTCCTGAATTTGGCCTAGCGTGTATAACATCGTTCCCAGGTTTGCGGGGAAAACTCGCCTTCTGGTACATTCCCCGCATTTCAAGTAACCGCAACGCACAGGACTCCCTCTAATGATGCAGCATGCCTTCGGCAAATACCTCAAAATGACTGGAGTTATGACGGTCCGCCCCGTTACGCGCGGAGGCTAACGTTCTGCCACACTCCGAAGTTATCACTAGGACTGCCGGCATGGATGGAGGCATGAGTCCTGAACGGCATCGGCCAACCTGCTAGGTTGTGCGGGACGGAGAGAGACTTAGAGGTTCTTTGGGCCGAAGTGGCGGCGTCAACAAATACAATGTGGGGACGACAGCCCCAAACAATACATTAGTATATATGTTGGATCGCCTTCTTGAAGTAGTTTTCAACGCTTGCCTTGTTGAATCCTCAAGCTTCATCCCCCGATTGTCATCCTGTCATCTGCTTTAACTCCTGAGTCTATCTCTTGTGATCACTCATTGCAGACAGACCACACATCTTAGGAAATTCTCGCTTCATCCAACCCTCATCATGTCTGCCACCAAGACTGGTATCAAAGTAATCATCGTTGGTGCCGGATTTGCTGGCCTCACAGCAGCGATTGAGTGCCATCGCCAAGGTCATGACGTCGAGATCTACGAAAATTTTCCAGAGCTCAAGACGCTTGGCGACATCATCTCCTTCGGCGCCAATGCTGGCCGCATTTTTCACCGATGGAACAACGGTGAGGTGGTGAAGCGGATGAAAGCCCTCTGCATCGACTTGTCAGATTATGGCTTCCGCATTCACAAATGGGACACCGGCGAGGTCGTCTACCACCAGCCCCCTCATCAAGACAAGCCAGATGCTCCCGTGTTGAATGGACACCGGGGAGAGTTGCATGAGATTGTGTTTCACTATGCGAAGGATGAGCTGGGAATTCCGATTCATTTGGGTCATCGCGTTGAGGAGTACTTCGAAGATGAGAGCAAAGCAGGCATCATCCTGAAAAATGGCGAGAGAGTCTATGCTGATGTCGTCATTGGTGCTGATGGTGTCCGGTCTAAAGCCAGGGAACGGGTTCTTGGCTATGTCGACAAGCCCAAGAGCAGCGGTTATGCCGTTTGGCGTGCTTGGTTCTCAAACACAGACATGATCAAAGACCCCCGCACTCGCGAGTTCTGCGCCAACGGCGACACTTTCAATGGCTGGATCGGTCCCGACTGCCATTTCCTCTTCAGCACGCTAAAAGGGGGCAAAGATTGTTGTTGGGTGCTGACTCACCCGGACGAACATGACATTGATGAGTCATGGTCATTCCCTGGGAAGCTGGAAGATGTTTACAAGGTTCTCGAGGGCTGGGATCCTGTTTGCAAAGCCATCGTCGAGAAGACGCCCAGCTTGGTGGATTGGAAGTTGGTGTACCGTGACCCACTGCCAACTTGGGTCAGCAGGCACGCGAGGATCCTTCTCATTGGCGATGCGGCGCACCCCTTCTTGCCGACCAGCGCTCAAGGGGCCACTCAAGCCATGGAGGACGGCGTGACGATCGCGGTTTGCCTCAAGCGCGCCGGTAAGGCCAACGTCCAAGCTGCTGTCCGCGTTTACCAGGAAATCCGGTATGACCGTGTGCGGGCCGTTCAGAAGACAGGAGAGTCAACCCGTGACAAGTGGCATAAGACAGACTGGGATAAGGTCAAGGCAGATCCCAAGAGCATCGAGTTCCCTCGGGAAGACTGGATCCACGGACACGATGCTGAGAAGCATGCCGAAAAGGTGTTTGATGAGGTCTTTAAGAAGGTGACACAACCGGAGTTGTTTGATAATGTCAGGTTGCTCCCTGTTGGGCCCATTGCAGTTACGGTATAGGAAAGCAGAGAAGACAATGGCCTGTGATGATAGTGGACATGGGTTCCTAAATCTTCATTGCTGTTCATAGTACTTTGCTAGTGAGAGAGAACTGCATGTTCGAAACAATCAAATTAATTTGCAACAATTAGGATATTCAGTGAGTCGCATACAGCGATTGTGGCCATTATATGCAACGAATATGAGTAATATTTGTCCAAGCTGTTCTCCAATTACAGCTCTGATCTTGGTAAGATACGTTTATTTCTGTATCGGTCATGATATCAAGTTGGCGATGATACCAATGGATAAGACTGCAACCAAGAGATGAGGATTTGATGGAGGATGCAATGTGTGAGTAAAGTATGCAGCTGTTGAATTGAATAGAGTTGCATTTTGACCCGTCTCACCCTTGAAAGTGCTTGGTCGTGCCCACGATGGCGGCGTCGGGCAAGAGTTCATTATGGGCTGCTTAGACTACACTATATATTATGCGGGAAAAAAATCTAAAAGTAAAATTACAGTATGTTGCTGTGAGGGGATATCATGAAGGAGAATGGGGAATGGGGTTAGGTGCGGAGAATACCAGAAATGTGAATATCCAAACCAACTGATAGTTCTGGATCTGATCATGAGTCACTAGAGGGTGAAGGTTTTGGGGGTGTAGCACCAAGCGAGGAAGGAGTCGGGGGGCGTAGGGGAATAGTTCGCCCTGTCTGTTCATCTTGGGCGGAGCCGTAAAGCTCGAGTTGTGTGAGTGCCAAAAGGCTTGGGGTCCAGTCGTTGGCTGGTAACAAAAGCATGCACTCAGCATGCCAAGTGGATACCAGCGAGCTGAGCGGTGCTGCTTTGCCTAGCATGGATAGTATTACCCGCAAGCCTGGCCCCACCGGCCCGGGTGGTGCTAAACAGCAGGTCCCGCAGTGGAGGCGGAACAAGCTCGCAATCCATAGCCCCTGAACCGTGAATGGCGATCATAACTCGACTTCCAGTTGATTGTGCGTCTCCATCCGAATCCACAAATAGAGAGACAGATAGGATCCTGGTACCTGATAAATATCATTAGAGAGCAGTATATACGTTGTGCTTTGTCAACGTCCACAACATGCTGCTCCTCATTGCAAGGCAAAATTAACCACCTACATTTTGGAACTATGTCAATATGGAAACATGGCTTCGAGAATTTTAAAAGAAATGGATAAGGGCAATGGTTTTCCTGGACTAAACCATTCATGAAGAGCTACTGCAGGAAAGCTGCAAGACCGTCCCTGGGTGGATACTCACAATGGGCATGAGAAAACATGGATCCAATCCGCAATGAAGTTCCATATGCTAATTCCACGTGGAAGACAAGGGGACCGCATGAGGCTCATGCATTTCAGGTTTTTAAACCTGGAAAGATGACCGAAGGTTTGCAGCCGGTGCATGCAGGCACGAGTTTTCTGCAACATTGTCTTTGCGATCCACAGCAACTTTCGGAACACGAGGTGCAAACTTGGAGATTCTGAGCTCGCACTAGAAATCTTTGTTTGGCTGAACAAATACGTAGCACATCAACAGTGATGATAAGCATGCTGCCGTTTGCCACTACCTTCAGTTCTACGTTATACCTATCTCTCCACAATGCTTTGCAGCATCCTGTGAACTACACTACGCTAGGTTACAACAGGGCTCACTGAGTGCTGGGATCTGACTTTGATGGGTCCTCTGGATCCATTGCTCCCCTGTTCCTCCAACCACATCCGTGATCCCTGTCTATCCCCTATGCCCCTAACCTCCTTGGCAATGACACGCGCAGAGGGCGGGTTTGTTCTCGCTTACAAACCCTCTGGTGAGTCCCGACTGTCCGAACACCGATAATCTCTCATCGTGACCCAGTGGCAGGTAATCCCTCAGACCCTGCATATTTAAAGTGGTTGAGATCGACGCTTGACAGTTAGCTCTCAAGCCAGAGACCTCCTCGAACTCCTCTCCAAGTTGAAGCACTCACGAACCAATTGCCAAAGTCAGCACATCGCGGCAAGACACCCACTCAAGTAATTCGACGAGCTTCCTGGTTTCGCCCCCCATTACCTTTCCTCATCAGACATGGCTGTTGGCAACATAAAAGCGCAAAAAGGCACGATTGCTATCGAGGAGGCGGTGATTAACCCAACCGGACTCTCTTGGCTGGCAGATTCAGCAGCTCTCTTTGGGCAGGAGGCCAGCACCGAAAGCCATACCACACTCACTGAGCGCCTTCTCGACATCCACCATGACCGGCTCAAGCAAATGGATACCCATGGAGTCGAGTACATGCTGCTATCTCTGACCTCTCCTGGCCCACAAGGGGAACCAAATCCTGCGAAGGCGCGCGCACTAGCAACAGAAGCAAATGACTGGCTGGCTGCGCAAGTTGCTCTTAACCCTCAGAGGTTCGGCGCTCTGGCAAGCGTGTCGATGCATAATGTGGAAGACGCTGTTGCCGAGGCTGTTCGGGCAGTCAAGGAGTTGGGCATGTTTGGCGTTGTGCTGAACGACTATCAAGTGGTCAATGAGGGAGGTGATGTGGAGGGCAAAAAGTATTACGACACGCCCGAATTTCGTCCGTTCTGGAAGGCAGTTGAGGAGCTCGGGGTCCCAGTCTACATGCATCCGCGGTTCCCTCCAGCAAAAGATCTCCAGCCCGGTACTCGGTACGGTGACAGGAAGCAGATTCTCGGTGGCGCTGTGCAATTCCATCTCGATCTCAGCCTGCACATCTATGCGCTCTGCTCCAGTGGCGTTTTTGACGAGTTCCCTGGCCTTCAGGTTGTTGTGGGAAATCTAGGTGAAGGGTTAGTTTGCCAGGTTGACTGAACCTCTAAATCATGAGATTGTTCAGTTTGCTAACTCCCTGTGTCGTCGGTGAACAGCATTCCATTCAGCCTCTGGAGAGCAGATCACTGGTACAATAAGCCAGGAAAGTTGAAGACTCGACCATCCAAGCATGACTTTACCTACTATTTCACGAAGAATATTTGGATTACAACTGCAGGTAACTTTAATACGCCTGGTCTCAAGTTCTGTGTCGATCAAGTTGGCCCAGAGCGCTGTCTCTTTGCTATTGGTAAGTTGCCGTCTTCGCTGTTGCCAATTTACTGCTAACACAATGCTCACTGTTTCTAGATTATCCCTTTGACTCCATAGCTGAAGCACAATACTGGTGGCTTACCGTCGACCTTCCAGAAGACCAAAAGCAGCTCATTGCGAGAGAAAATGCCATAAAGTTGTTCAAGTTACCTCTTGAACTGTGAAGGGGAGGATTGTTTGGAGTCAGAGACTGGGAGCGAGGTGTGTGATGACTTCTTTTCTTGGATGTGTTCACTAAGATTGTCAGCATTATATATGGGTCACAATTTGTTTGCTTATACCCTTTGTTGCTGGCACGGAGGGCAATTAGGCATAACACTCCAGTTTCTGTAAATGAAAAATTTCTCTCTTGCAATTAATGCGATAGAATTGAATTGAATTGAATTGCATTTCCGACCCGTATCACCCATGAGGATGCTCGGTCGTGCCCACGACGCCGGTGGGCAAAAGGTACATATGCACTCGCTAGTCTAAGCTATATACACGCGGGAAAATACCCGAGAAAGAAAAACCGGTGCGTATCCGTGGGATAGATGAGTGGTGTTGGAAAGGGAGAGATGTAGGAAAAGAAAAAAAAAAGTAAAAGGAAAATGGGTTAGGAGGGATGAGTGTGAAATATGTGGATGTCCGAACTAGCCCGTTCCGATCTGATTCTTCGTTGTTAGGGGTATGCATCGATCGAGATTGTGAGTTCATGTAACGGGTTACTTGGTCTGGTGCAGACAGGGATCGACAATGGGTCAAATAGGTTAGATGATGGCCACTGACGATGTTGGGTGCACAGCGAAGTCAATTGCTACATGTAATAATCTTTCTTGGTTTTCAGTGTCCTTGTGTTGGGGAGAGGAAAGCCCAAGAGAAATCCTCCGTCGTGCCCAAGTAGCTACCCTTATAAAATCCCTTTGCCTTTGTGAGTACCTCGCTGTCTCCTGCAATCTTCAGGGTATCTCCTCAATGTGGCAGGGTTATCTAACTCATTCTTGCCACCCCCTCATATTTTCCGAGCTCTACCAATCAGATATGCCTTTGCCCTTCTCAGTTCTTGTGTCACTGGCGTTCTATATGTCGACTGTCAAGGATATTTATTCTCCTTGAACTGCCGTGTCCATGTGACAGGTCATGCGTGAAGGAGAGTAGGGAGGGCGTTGAGGAGGGATGGCTTGTCCCGTTTGATGGTCCCCGGCTGAGCCGGAAGGTTTGAGTCGTGATTTTCTATTCTCGAACAGTTGATATGAGTTTCAAAATGTTCTGCAATCTAGGCGGCCAGCAAGAGGATTGTCAAGGGAGGAGAGTGGGCACTGGAGGAAGGGGCCTTCGGATACCGTCTCGCTGCAAGACCAGGGGTCTGAATCTTTGGATACCTGGAGCGTCTCAGACCACCATGGAGTGCTCTTTGTGTGTGAGCCAGGGGGGACAGCGAAACGGCCAACTACTCCTTCTAAGGCGTCATAGACTACCCAAGCATAATCCTCCAGGTCTTGTAAGGTGATGATTTGCCTCGGTTGGGCAGAAAGACCTCTAGGAGAGCGGAGGCTTCGTCAAGCAGGCTTCTTGGTAGCAATTTTCGGGGAGGGAGGGGTATCGTGCGGGCTCTGTCCAATGGCACCAGCCGGGTTCTGTGATCTGAAGTCCAGTGGGCAAACTCGGCGAAGGCTGTCTCCGGCCCCAGGGCTAGATCTAGTACTCCGCCAGCCCGATGTGTAGGGCCGAGAGGGTTTAGGACGTGAATTAATGTGATGGGTCTTGCTGACATAAGAGATGATATTCCGTATCAGGTGTGCCGGCCTATTGATGAAGTGATTGGTAATAGCCGAGCACGCGCATACAAGCTTGTTCGTGGATCAATTTGGGTTAACAAAAGTGCATTTATCCCCGGGCCAAGCTTTTCGCACCGGCTATTTAGTTGACCATTCAAGCTAGGTTGTGCTGTGAAATACAGCAAGTGTTTGGGAGAATCATACGACGATTAAACTAGTTGCAATCAGCCCGGAGAGTCATCTGAGCCTAATGTTTTATAAAACCATGGCGTTACAAGTCTGGAGTTGGACTTTTGGACAATCAGGCACATTGACCGACCCCTATAGAGTTGTTACCGGGACAATGATGTTTTCCTTCATTCGTGCTTTGACCCTATTGACCTTCATATCAAATCTTTTGCTCTCCTCAGCAAGGGAGCTTAAGGCTGGAAAAATCTTCCTCAATGGCCGAGATGTTGAACCGGAGTATGACTATATAGTTGTTGGGGGAGGGACTGCCGGTCTCACAGTAGCAGACCGGTTAAGTGAAGATGATAAAACAACCGTACTTGTGATCGAGTATGGTGAACTGCGTATGTGACTCATCAAGGTTTCCATTAGTTGTTCTTGCATTGAAGAGAAGAAGCTAACAGAGCGGATTTGGCAGTGAACTCCTCTGCCATCACAACAGTACGAGGAGGATTCAGTGCAATGTCCGACCCACGGTTGATGTTCGACATAACCTCAGTTCCGCAGCGGAATCTAAATAATCGTACTATTGCTGTTCTCGCGGGTAAAGTGGTTGGAGGAAGCTCTGCGGTTAATGCCATGATGACGATCCGAGGTACTGCTGAGGATTATGATCGTTGGGGCTCTTTCTTTGGAAAAAATTCACATTGGACCTGGGAAGACCTGCTTCCTTACTTCAAGAAGGCGCTTCATTTTGTTCCGCCGGATCCGGACGTTGCCCAGTCCTCCAACATCACCTACGACATAACCTTCTGGGGAAATACTTCTGGTGTCTACGCAGGATGGCCCTCCTATCAATACCCAGCCACAAGTGCGCAAGTCGAAGCTTGGAAAGGAATCCCAGGAGTTCCCTTCGCCAAAGATAGCGGCTCCGGGGAGACGGGGGTGTACTGGTATCCAACTTTCATGGATCCAACCAAAGTAGAACGTTCATATTCTAGAACTGGGCATTGGGACGGAAAGAACCGGAGCAATTACCATCTGGCAACAGGATCCAGGGTAACTAAAATCCTCTTCAACGGGACGGTGGCGACAGGAGTTAGTTTCATCGAAGCAGGTACCGACCGGTCTACCACTAACTCAACACAATTAAAAAAAGTCATTGCCAAGAAAGAAGTCATCTTAGCAGCCGGAGCCATACACAGTCCGCAACTACTCCAGCTTAGCGGCATAGGTCCTAGAGAACTTCTATCAGCTGCGAATATTACTACGGTTGTTGATCTGAAGGGAGTGGGTGCAAACTTTCAGGATCATCCGGCAAGTAACCCTTGTCAAAGAGGAATCAAGATCGTTGTAACTGAGGAGCCTCGTCTAACCTAGCAATGATAGATGCTTCAGCCGTCATACACATGTGGGTAGTTTGTATACAGCAACATATGGGTAAGACTGACTCCACGACCAGATCGCAATTTCTCCGTTCGTCCGTCAGGTGATGACTTGTATTCCAACCGAAGCTTTTCATCCTGGACGTCAACTGTTTGGGCTTCCAATAGGACTGGGCCTTATTCCATTGCGACTGGAAACGTGGCAGCGTGGCTATCATTCCCGGTCATCTCGGATCGTTGGGAACTGATCGCTTCAGAATTGGAGTCTCAAAACCATTCTGAATATCTTCCTCTTGGAACACACCCTACCGTCGCAGCTGGATACCGAGCGCAGATGCTTTCTTATGCGTCAGCTCTTCGGGGAAATCGCACGGCTTTTTACAATCATGTGCTCTCTGGCTCCTCAACATCAGGCATTGTTGTCGACCTACATCCACTCAGCCGAGGAACGGTAACCATCGATCTTACGGATCCCTATAACCGACCCCCAATGGTCGATTATCGTGCACTCAGTAATCCTCTTGATGCAAAGATCATGGCGGACATCCTCAGATTCACAAGGAGATATTACCTCAACAACACCCTGACTGCAGCCTACAGTCCTCAAGAGAGCCGACCCGGACTGCGAGTCAACACTGACGAAGAATTTATCAGCTTCATTAAGGATGCAATGTCTCCCACTGAGTTTCACCCAGCCGGGACATGTGCAATGCTTCCGAGAGAGCTAGGTGGTGTTGTTGATGAAGAGCTTAGGGTTTATGGGGTTACCGGGTTAAGGGTAGTGGATGCCAGCATCATGCCTACTCTCCCAGGGGCCAACACGTGCCAAACTGTTTATGCCATTGCAGAGAAGGTAAGAGCTTCTCTAGATCAAGTATCACAGCATGTTAAAGGCTTCTAACTTATTTGCAGGCTGCCGATTTGATTCGGTTTGGCCCCCAAAGGTTAGCGCAGAACCGAGAGCTGTAGTATCCTGGAAGAGACCAAGCGACTTTTCGAGATGTAGAACAGCCGCTCATAAGAGGATTTGATTCGTGGCCGCGGGCTTTTCAAGATTCATGATCAAACAAGTTGTCTAGGATACCGAAACTCTTGCTGCTATTGCCGAGGAAATATTCGGGGGAAAAATGGTGCAGTGTGTTGCTCCTTACCGTCCCGTTTATGAAGAAGGTGTAGGCGACTTATTTGGTAGTAATGGATTGGAGAAAGTACCAAAGCTCTTACGTTATCAAGTAAATATGCAACCAATCCCAAGATACAATACACTTTAGCTCATGCTCTTACACGCTTTCACAACGGGCCTAGATCTTCACGGTGTAAGCTCTAAATCACCGAACCAGGTTTCAACGGTACATCATCAACAACCATGAACCACCCAACTATTGATAACATGTCCAAGGTCTCGTCGCCTCGGCGGCATGTTATCAATACACTGTTACGTGGCTATTCCAGTCTTTCGGCACCAGTACTTATCCAGCCACTGTCGGATGCATTTTCTCACGCGGTTCTACCTGCCCGGCTCGGTATGCCTCGTCGTGACAAAGCTCAGTTTGCTCAACATGCCGATGAAGTATTCCGAATCTTTCAAGAGTTTCATATGACTCCACTGAACATCTACGAGGACACTGCCCGGAACACTGTCATCATCCATGCTGAGATGAAGGGAAAACTGAAACAGAGTGGACGTCCAGACACCGAACACCACCACGAGTGTATGTTGATCATCAAGTTGTCGGAAGATGGGAAGAAGATCGTGGAGATGCAGGAGTTTTGCGACTCAGAACTTGCCCGTCACATGGTGAAGCGGTTTGGTGCCAAGGTTTCGTCCACCAAAAGGACTGGCGCTTGGTTCCGATCCTCAATCCTCATCAGTCTTGTGGCGGTTAGTGTACTGGTGGGAGTAAGAAAGTTCTTGCTATTAAAACATTCAGCTTGACAGAAACTTGAAGAGTCCAATTGGAATGGTATGATTGTTGAGGGATCAGAAACATGCAAGATCACATCCGATAGACACTTTATCACCTGCTAGCGATCGCAGAAGACATACAGCGTGAATCAATGTTGAAATCCTAATTTTAATTACACTCAGAAAAAGTTAAGGTTAATTGTAGTGTCAGTGGCCGTTCTTATGATGACAAAATGAGCTCCAACCCATCTACAAGGGAATCAAAGGTGGCGAAGAGCTTCCCACATGGCGGCCGAGCCTGCAATCAAAGGCATTGCCAACCTCAAAAGATTCAGTCTTGCCCACCTCTTCGCAAACTCCTCTGCCTTCACCTCCTCTTTCTGGTCCCCTTGCTTGTGGTATGCTGCGAGCTCCATGATTTTTCTATTCAGGGGCTGCATATTCAAGGCTGAGTGTATGACAGTAACAAGGTGGCAGCCAGCAGCCAGAGCAAAGACTTTCCAGTCAGCAGCACCAAGGAGACCGCCACTTTGAGAGCCCGAAGCACGGCTAACTAGCCAGCTGACGTAGCCGTACCCGGCAATGCCAAGGGTGCTAATTGGCCGGAAGAAGATGTTGCCGACGCGAAAGTAAACAGTCCATTGACGAGCAAGACGGCGAACTGCCTTCGGGTGCTCAGGGTCGGATGGAGGGGGCAGGTCTAAAATGAGGGCGGGAATGCCCATGTAAGACTGGGTGATAGCGTTTCCTATTCAATGCGAAGTACGCACTGTTAGTTAAGGCACTGCAAGCATCAAAAGTGAGCAGTTGAAGCTCCGAAAAAACATTACCTAGCAGAATGAATGAGCAGGCAACCGTCGAGCCGAGAATTGTCTGGGCTGAAACTGCTGGCATCGTGTCCAGATCAGTGACTTTGCACGGGTGGCTGCACGGGTAGATAGGTATGGATATCAGATCCTGAAAGGATAACGTCTTTGGAAAGACCTTAATCAGTAGCTTGAGCAATGATCCAGGGCAGTGGATGCGAGATGAAATGCTTGTGATGGCTCTGTGAAGGCGAGATGAATGATGGTGTCAACAGCGCAAGGTTGGTGTTGGCATTACAGCAAGAACTGAAGTGTCGGTGTTGCATGTGTGTTATGCAGACCCTTCCATCCACTCCTTCCAGTTGTCCGACCTCAGAGTGCGGATATCCCCACCTAGCATTGCGGTTAGCGGGTTACTACAATCTTGCCTTACAGTAACTACAGTTCCTTTCGAAGAAGACGGTCGGAGTTATCTAGTGAGGGAAAGAAGCGCCCTGCTATCTGAGGATATATATATTCTAACGTTCGACAGGCCTCACCCCTTAAGGTATTGGATCGTCCCCACGACGCCAGCGGGCAAGATTTGCCTAAATTGACTAAATACAGGTAACATCAGGAAAAATCCGCAAAGGGTAAAATTGACGTGGGTTAGATGGAATTTTAGTGCATTGTGTACAGGGGAATATTCTCAAAACCGACCGGTTCCAGGCATGTGCCTGGTTGGGACCTATTCTAGTTCTCCAGGCTCGGGGTCTGGATGATCGGCACGTTAGGCTTGGGCACGGCCCCGCAGGGGGGAGAGAGGAGTTCGTGGTATCGGGATAGGGTGTCCTGTGGCAGCGTCCCAGGCCTGCCCCCAGAGTTCGACCTTGCAGGCCCTGGACTTGAACAGTTGGAAGACCAGAAGGCCCCGGGGTCTAGCTTGCCAGCAAGTGGGTTATTGAAGGTGAAGTGGCAGGGAAAAAAAAGTGGCCTCTGGACACCACACCGCTGCAGGGGCACTCTTTAATGAGCTTCAGGAGGTGGTTGAACCGCACGTGGTACTCCAGGAAGTCGCCGTGGCCCCAGGTCTCTGCCAGCCACCGGGAAAGGCACTCCCGGGAGAGTCTCTCGAGGAAAGTTTGGCCAAGTGCTTGCTCCATCGAGTCAAGGAGGGTCTGCGGCCTGCCACCATCCGTGCATGTCCAAGGGGGCATGTGACGTTTCGTGGGAAAGGAGGGAGGTAGGCCAAGCCACTCCCTGAAGCCCGCGCGTTTGGGCTCCCACTGGGGCCTAGCCCTATATCTGAAGATATAGTACTGAGGAAGAAACCAACCAGACGCCATGCGTGCACCTGCGACATGGCCAGTTTTTACCTCCAGTCCTTAGGAATTCCTAGTGGAAGAAAGAGTTTGAATTTGAATTTGAATTGCATTTCCGACCCGTATCACCCATGAGGATGCTCGGTCGTGCCCATGACACCGGCGGGCAAAAGGTACATATGCACTCGCTAGTCTAAGCTACATACATGGGGAAAAAACCAAGAGGAAAAACCGGTGCGTATCTGTGCGATAGATGAGATGCGGAACAAAGATCGGTGCAGCCTTAGCATTGAAGCATCCTCCTTCTAGCTACCTTAGACAGCTCATGGTCTGTATTTCAGTCTTGTCAAAGAGGTGATGCAGATCCGCAATAGGATGTTAACATGCTTGAATAAACCTGTGGCAATTTACTTTTTACTCGAAAAAAAAAACGACTTGCATTATTTGTGGTTAAACATTAGCGCCCCTTGATTACAGTGTGAGTAAGATCCCGTCGTGTGCCCTAATTGGACATGTCTTGACATAGCTACTATAAGTACTGCCAGGTCAAACGACGTCTGGGCATTACTTACGTATCCTCCAGTCGAACCTTTCGTTCCTTTAAATCTCGGCGATTAGCGGACTCCCAGATCCGCAGGGCCTCAAGTCGGCGGGCTTGACTACGGGGGGTGAAGGCCATCTGAAACGGATCGGGCTTGACGATAAGCAGAGAGTTACACTTATTGTCTGGAACGGGGAAGACCTCGCCCGTCAAAGGATGAGCCTTGCATTCCAAGTGAAAAGCCCAGGCGAGAGCACCGCAGGCAACCACCATCTCGTCCTGGGTAAGAGACATGCCCAGACACTGACGCTGTCCCCAACCAAATGTAGTCATTCCTCTGATGGTGGGAAACTGTGTCAGGGGCTCCCGATAAGTTGGCCAGCCCGGCTCGAGCCAGCGCTCGGGCCGGAAAGACTCCGGATCAGGGAACTTTATAGGGTTGCGGAGGAACGCACTGAGGAAAGCGTTAGCCAATCTGCACAATAAAATGAAGGGTACATGTCTCAGCAAATGAGGGACTCACTAGTCAAGGGGCAAGATACGAGTACCCTTGGTAATGACGCACCCGTCCCACTCTTGGTCTACCTCAGCCTCGTGAGCAACTCCTGAATGATCAAGCGTCAGCATCGAGATACCATCGAGAAGAGATGTATAGTTTGGGAAGAACATACCTGTGGGAACGTTGGGTCTCCATCGCATCGTTTCCTTGATGCACGCCCGCAAGATAGGCAGACGTGGGATATCTTCCAGGGTGGGGAGGGAACCCTGGCAGACTGTATCGACCTCCCTCTGAACAGCACGCTGCCACTCGGGAAAGTTTACCATGGCAACAAGCCAGTAGTTGAGCGGGCCGGCCACGGTAAAGATGCCAACGAGGGCCAGCATGCCCAAGACGCAAGCAGCCTCATAGTCACAACTCAAGGTCATCTTGCGATCAAGCTTGGCAGCGGCTGTCATCTCGAAATAATCGCATGTCCAGCATTGGCGGAGCTCCCCTTTCTTCCACTTTTCCTTAGAGTCCTTTAATCTTTCCAACCACCAAGCAATCTGCTCGTCGTGACGCTTGCGTTCGGCCTGTTTCCATGGATTGATGATATATGGAAGTTTCCACAGCTGCGGGATCACATTCGTGATGGGGCCAGCAGGGGACATCTGGCGAAGCAGAGCCCAGGCACTTCTGATGAGTGTTTCACTTTGATTGGGATCGTCCCATGTGAGCGCGCACATGACCTTGGAGGCCATGTCTTCAAGACTCCATTGGAAGGCATCCGGATTGCGCATAAGTCGAGCAATCCAACGCTTGCTTTCATGGTACAAGATGCCCCTGTAATGGGTTGAGTTGCCGTCAGAGAGAAAAAAGTGCGTTAATTTCCGCTGCCGAGACCAAAAATCTGCCAATCAGGTCTAGTCAGTCTCTAATTCATGGTTATGGGAGTGTTCACATGCGCAAACATACCGTTGTGCCCCATGAGAGGTAGGTATTCCATGGAACCGTTAGCGCTTTTGGAATCCACGATCGAAGGAACGGCAGGGCGATCCGAATTTGTTTTCGCTCTCTTGACTAACAGCTCATAAGCGATCTTTTCATCGGTAATAACAAAAAACCGAGTGTCTAGCAAGTCCACACGATAATATCCTCGGGCAGCATATCGATCTCCCCATTCCTTCAACTTGAACCACGTATGCTGGAGAGGCAGGTCGTGGACGCGGCCAAGACCCGGTAAAAGAGTTGGGCCGGGGCCTCGTTTGCGGTCGTTTCTCCGACGGAACTCAACAATAAACCAGAATAGGGTGCTGATGAGGAAGCAAATTAGGACCTGAAGTGCCAAGTCGACCAAGCGCATGGTGAATATTATAAGTGTGGCATGTGCTGGAGCTTGAAGGTTGCTAGCACGGGGGGAGAGAGAAGTGATAGCTCCTCGTGGTCGCAGAAATCTTGTAATCAGACTCGGGATCGCAGGGTATGTGGGTGGCGGGTGACTTGAACACATGTCAGTATGTTTAACTGCGTCACATGTTCCAGAGGCGTGTGAAGTATCCCGGAATTTAGCAGTAGGACTAAGGTTCTAGCTCAATGGCCATATGTACCTGGGGTGGTTTGGTGCAGAGGCTCACAGTATCCAACAAGATGTTTAGTAACGAAGTAGAGCTGTACAAGCGGGATGGATATGGATTATCAGGACGCTGGTAACGCTGAGGATATTTATCAAGCTGGCGATACTCAAGACGAAGACACTGTAGTGATGAAGACGCTGGTCACGCTATGTTGACAACGCTGGTCACGCTATGTTGACAACGCTGATCATGAAATAAACGTAGGTTATGTCATGGCGACGAGGAGGGTCGAGGGCGGAATAAAAGATTCGGTGCCTCCGATATTTAATTCCTCAGTCCGCCAGGAAGGATTCGTCAGAGGAAAGTTAAGTATGCCGAGCACGCCTTCCCGTGGAAGTCTTCAGGAGAACAACATCCTGACGAACTGTGCGAGAGTCACGGAGCGTCATACCCATAACTCATGAGTGACGAAAGCAGATTGCAACTTGAGAACCTTACGTCCATCGTGGAAGCTTCATTCAGGATGTCTGGTATCCTGGATCTCAAGCATGATATATTGAGAAAGAAACCAAGGCCCGACGCTACGGAACCAAAGACGCAGTTTATTTCCGAAAAGCAAGCAAGATATGCATCCAATGAAGCTAGCATTTAGCCGAGTTCACGATGATGGAAGAGCGGTTGCGAACGAGCGCGTGCGTGACCGACATTGCGTGCCATGGAGTGGATTGGATTGGATTATATATTTTTACTGGCTTCACCCCTGCGGACGCTGGGTCGTGCTCACGACGACAGCGAGAAATAGCTACACTACTATATATAATATATACACTGGGAAAACCCCGGAAGGGGAAAACCTGTACAGGAAAAGGCAGCGACCAGTGCGTGCCATCGAGTTGAAGCTGATGTCCTTTGAATGTACAGTGGGACCTCGCGTCCGGTCTTGGCACATATGCTGCAGATTCATGTACTGTATCCCTCCACCGTTTGTGTAGCAACTTGTCAGGTGCCTTGCATCGTAGGAGCTGCTTGCACTAGAAAGATGCTGGGGTCAGCGAAATGCATTAGAAGGCCGCTCTTAGTTGGGACTATGGGGAAGCGTTGGTGCATTGATAAGCGAAACCTTTATCGATAACAAATCTTGTCAATGCATGTCTTGAGAGGTCGGGGAGCGCCCAAGTCCAGCAAACATTATTTTCATAGGCACATCGGTAGCAGCCCAAGTCTATCAAAAAAAACCCCCCGTGCTGCCGCAGTCTGCATTCGCAGTGTTCCTTGCTGGATAACCTCGATGACAAGAGGATTGTGTGCCATCGTCCTTCCATAGTTGCGTTGACCTCAAGTCTTGAATCAGCTGTATTGCATTCTCAGCGGCTCTTTACTCACTAACCAATCTCCTCGAGAGTATTTGGAAACAACGTTCTCAAGCGTAATGTCATCCTTCCGTTCAGTGCCTCCCCAGGTCAAACTCTGGGGGCAAGCCTGGGACGCTGCCACAGCGCACCCTATCCCGTTACCACGCCTCCCTCGCTCTCCCACCCGCGAGCCCAACATGCCGATCATCCAGACCGGAGTAGGTCCCAGCCAGGCACATACCTGGGGTTGGCCGGTTTCAAGAACCTTCCTCTGCACATAATACACTACACACCCTCTAACCCACGCCGGTTTTACCCTATGCAGCTTTTCCCGTCGTTACGTGTATTTAGCCCAACTTAGGTAACTCTTGCCCGCCGGCGTCGTGGGCATGACCGAGCACCCCCAGTGGTGAAACCGGTCGAAAAAAATAGAATAAATAAATAAGTAAATGCCATCCTTACATCTCGGATCCCACATCCTCTAGTCCGCGGATAACTGGACTGCATTGCGGGCCTCGGCTGATTGCAGGCGTCTTCTACAAGATGGGAATCCAAACAAGCCAGCCAACTCTTACCCATGGTACATGTTGCAAGCAATAGCACTAGCCGCTAGCGGCAGCCATATATTACCCGATGACATTGCTGAACAGTAAAGGCGGTTATCACCTTCCAAGTTTCCATCCTCCAATACATCTCTTAAGAGACTCTGACTTTCTCCTCGCTGCTTCTCTTACATTCCTTTCCACATGACGCATCTAAATTGTCGGGGATGCCATGAGCTGTGCCGTCTCTCGGTCATGATCTGTCACTGTCGAACTTACTCCGACCTCTCAACTTTTTGAATCCGTTTCAGACGTAGGGAAGGACCAAGCCAGCAGTCATCAGAGATGTGGATGTCGTTTTCAAGTCCTATGCATACTCTCCTCGGACTTCTGACACCTCTTAACCCAAAGCATCAAACTTCCAGATCCCAACATACTGATATTCTCAGAAAGCTCCATCATTGACTTTGCATTATACCGCAACATTGTTTCTTTACGGCTGTTATCAAATCCTCAAAATGACTCGTTCTTACGATGGCACGCCCAAGCCAGTTGGTTCTTATCCCGATAATGGGATCAACGTCCTGATTGTCGGAACTGGTCTTGCCGGCCTCACTGCCGCCTTGGAATGCGTCAGAAAAGGGTGCCGGGTACAAGTCCTTGAGAGATATGATGACATCAATACAGCAGGTGGGTTTGAATTATCCTCACCTGCGGTACTTACCATGGACTTTGCATCCACTGGCTAACACATAGAGCCAAGGTGATATGTACTTCATGGGTCTTTCGGCGACAAAGTTTTTTAAACATTGGCCTGAAATGGCTGAGCAGTACAAGAAGATCTCGATGGCCAACATGTGGATCGAGACATACACCCACGATGGCAAACTGATGGTCCCCCCCCAGCTTGCCCGTGACCGTCTACGTGATGAAGACGTTGACCCAAGCATGCCTCCTGGAGTTTTCCAACTCCGGCCCCTGGTTTACAGGATGTATGTGGACCAGATCAAGAAGCTAGGAGTGCCGATTCATTTCGGCAATCGTGTTGTGGACTATTACGAGAATGAGTCTAAGGGTGTTGGCGGGGTCATCACCGACAAGGGCAAAAAGTTCGAGGCCGATATTGTCATAGCCGCCGATGGTATTGGCTCCAAAAGTCAGCGGCTTCTCGGTGGTCAGGTCAGAGCTGTGTCCACAGAACGCGCAATGTGGCGAGCTGCGTTTCCTGTGAGCTACCTGAACAAGAACCCCGAGGTTAAGGAATTCTTCAGGATGCATGAGACTGAAGATGGCCGTCGTGAACCAATCATTCGGACATGGCTTGGGTAAAAGAACCATAACATTCCCTAAGCCTTGGCGACTGCTGATCTGTTTTACGCACTCAGTCCGGGTACCTACGCTCTCACTTTGACGCGTCACGACGTCATGATTTGGGTGGTCAACTGTCAGGTGAGGACATGCTTTTCAGCTTCAAATGGCGCATAATGAAGCTAACAATGAAGTAGTCGAACGAGAATTCACAGGAAGAATGGTCAAACAAGGCGAACTCCGAAGAGGTTGTTGAGATCATCAACCGGCATGTGGGCGAAGTGAAGTGGGCTCCGATCTTCAAGGAGCTAATCAGGCTGACACCTGCTGATTGCATCATCAACTTCAAGCTCTTCTGGCGGGACCCCCAGCCAAAATGGGCCTCTCCGGGAGGGCGCGTTGTCAATATTGGCGACGCGGCCCATACCTTTCTTCCTGCTTCAAGCAATGGGGCAACGCAAGCCATCGAAGATGCCGTCTCGCTGGCCAGCTGCCTTCAGATAGCCGGTCGAGACAACATTCGTGAGGCCGTGCATGCTCATGTCCGCATGCGCTTTATCCGCACAGCTTGTGCCCAGCGCCTTGGCTTCTACAATGCTCATCGCTTGCAAGAGACCCAGTGGGGGAAAGTCAAGAATGAACCCAAGCTGGCACAGCCTAAACTTCCTCGGTGGGTGTGGGAACATGATCCCGAGGAATACACATATCGGGTCTATGATCGCATCGTCCAAAGCATGCGTCAGGGTGTGCCGCTTGAGGAGGACGACAGCATTCCCCCGAACTATCCTCCGGGCTACAAGTACAAACCTTGGTCATTGGCAGATGCGGTGCCCACCATGGGCCGCGGTGAGAACATTGATCTTGGAGGGGGGAACTGGGACTAAGTCGAGCTAAGAACTTTCCGCGGCACAAAGATATGGTGTGGTGAATGCTGACAAGCTGGCTAGCGACTCAGCGAATGAGCGTGATCAGACGAGCAGCGTGAGATGTAGCTACTGTAGGTAGATTATTATGAAGATAATCAGTTCCTTTAAAGCCTGGTCCATCAGTATTTGCCCTTATTGTTCATGATAGTCCATGCTCATAGAGTCTTGGTCAACAACTTGATTGGCGGTGAAATGCGGTTGAAAGTTTGCCGTGACTATTCGTCAATAGTTGCTGTAGACAAGATGTGATATGCAAGAGTCGAAGGTGAAATGCTGCCGAGCACATCCCGTTACTAGCAAGACAAGGCCCTTATCCGCTGTGCACCTGTTCACCCAGTCCTTGGACTATCAGCACCGCGGAGAACTAGAGCACGGGACAGCATTTGGATTTTTAGAGATTGCGGATAGCATGATAGCTTGTCTAGTGCTATAGAGATATGTCCCTCGAGCTCTTGGGGGGGGTTCCGGAACAAACGTTCCTGGAAAGCCGAATAATTTGCGCGTTTTTTTGGCGTATGAGCGGTACCACCCCGCAAGGTCGCACTATCATTCTGGTCCTTGGCATGACCGGTGAGTCTTGGTAGCGATACCTTCATGGTTAAGCATACACTCTGCTGGTGTCAGCTCACCGTTGCGGGGGTAAGGCTGCCAATAACGGTAACACTGCCAACCCGTCCATCAGTCCTTTCCGCTATCTGTGCTTATGAACCGGTCAAGCGCACTTTTCAAGCGTCCAGGGGTAGGGAGCCCTGGGTGGCCTGACTCTTCTCCTTGGCTTTGTGCTATCACCAAATTCTCCGTTCTCAGCCGTATGGACCCTGGCGGCTTCATCTCCTTTCACACATGGTCTTTTTGCACCAAACCACTCCTGTCTATGTCATTCCCTTTACTCAGCACCGACCACAAGTGGCTATCACTGCTGTGCCCCGAGAACCAGGCTCGTTGGCCGTTCTAATGAGACCTTCATGTTGGAACGTGGCCACATGTTCTCCGCTTGTAACCGGAATGTTGTTTACCGCGCAGTTAGCTTCGAATCATGGCGACATCTCACCATCAGCCTTTTAGCCCTTCCCAACATGTCAGTAGATTGTGATTCGTGGTTCCTAATTTTCATAATATAAAATGGGCAGTCGTGGAAGGTCACTCCCAATGAAAGCAGGCTCTCTCCCGTGCGCTCAGTAGCCTCAACCAACAAGACTCAATCACCGGCATCAGCGTCCTAAGTTTTATCATCAATAAGCTCTGACATGTTTCAACAACTCGCAGATATGGCTTCTACGTCGGGGACCGGTGTTAATGTCCGGCGATACTTCTGTGGCATAACTATGAGAAACACAGTTATGCGCTTTCCTATCATCACACTTCCGGTAACCGTTTCTTCAGAGCTCCACTGAATATGTCTGCGTCCTACCACTGACATGAAGAGGAACTACACAGCCTCCTAGGGTGATGTGTCCGATCTGTCTTGAGCGGGGCCTTGAAGTCTGGGTCACTCCTGGCCTTGAGTGTCCGGTCTGTCGGAACCCAGCCCCATCGGAGAGTGACAGCCTTCATTATGGAAGCGATGAAGAAGGCAAGTGAGAACTCACCAAAGTTCTGGCTTTCCTTGCAATTTGCCACGCTTGCAGACGACAGCCAAGCGGCAATGGCTTGCATTCGCTTCATGTCCGATTATATCCTGTTTCTCGCTACTAGAAGTCTCAAAGTCTTAGATAACCAATTTTTGAGAGACTGCGGAGCTACGAGGATCGGCCTATTGTCAAGACAACGCAGAACGAGACATAGTATGCTGCTAAGTTGAAGCGAGATGTTTGAAGGCGCTGTACCATACTCGTTTCTGGAGTCTCTTCGAGAGTTGTCAAACTCTGGATGTAAAGCATGCAGGCAGTTTCCTCTGCTGTTGACACAAGATCGCTTAGGCTGAGATAATGATTCTTAAGGGGAGAGGCCATGGAGTTGGTTAGACACTCGCTCGATAACCAAAATTGCCCTCTGGACAATAGAAACATTCACAGTTCTTCAATTCATCCAAACTGATTGGTTACAGAGTCAGAGCTTCATGTGATGGCTTTTGAAATACGCTGAACCTTATCAAATTACACCGTGAACTCTCTAGTTTGCAAGTATTTGATATTACAAACGGACAAAGAAACGCACTAGCGCTTTTATGCGTCTCATAACTTATACATAATTTAGGTCGGTAAGCGAACTGTCATTTCCTCAAACCTTACCGGAACGCTTCCAAGATGCTATCCATGCTTTCTCATTATTGCGACACTTTCTCATATTGCGAATGGAGTAATTGTATACTTGCTCTTCATGAGTCAAAGATAGAGACAAATGGTGTTAGACCGGTAATCTGCTAGTCGCCGTTCAGTGGAAGGACTGCCTTGTCCTCCAAATATCGCCATTGACACTCCCATGCGCTTATTTGAAAATTGAAAGAAGGTCAAAAGAAGTTTGCAATAGCCACAAATCGGCAATGAGCCTGTGCTCCAACATTATGTTACATATTCGCGGCAATCTAGAGGATTACTTTCCGATAAGCTAGGTCAATTATCTCTGGAGTCTGTCACATATTAGAAGAGTTTAATAACGCAACATTCCGAACACACTCGGTACTTGATCCAGTCGGGAATTGTCACTCCCCTGACCTCAGCCTGCTGATGATACCAACTTGTTGCTGCAAACGAAGGAGGTTACGGATTAGTTAAAGTTCACCTGGTCAATACGTTGGAAGACATCGCATTAAGCTTTTCTTTTTTCTTTTACATTCTCACGCTGAGAACTGGCAGGCGTTTGTATTCAACTCAAACACTCCAAATTGCAACATTAGCAGTCTTGTTGGTCACTTTATCTTATCACTGAGACAAGGAGCTGTTGCCCAATTTGCATCGGCAGCCATGATGAGGTTCCAATGTTCGCAACATGTCATCGAGCGTTTTGTTCCACCGGTGAATCCTGGCGTTCTACAAACACCACATATGCACTGGATTGTGGGAGGAAATTCCTTCAACGCAACGATGCTACCAGTGACGTATGATCCGGCCCAGCGGTCAACGTGCCTAGCGTGTTTCCTTCAGCGAAGACTTCTCAAACTACTAGACAGCGTCAATGTTTTACCGGGCAAAGAATGGCAGCTACAAGCGCGTGCCACAGATGGTGAATCTGAGTTTACGAACGAAGGGTGGCATCACAGTCTACTACATTCTTTCATACGATGGGAAGGCTAGGGTCACAGCGTTCAAGCCTATGTGTGTCTCCTTATTTTGGCTTTTGGCTCTCAATTCCAGGAGCTATGCCAAATTCGTTGACGGGGCTTCCGTATGTTGACGGGATATCCCATTCTGCGCAGTGTCGAGGGTACTTAATGGCATGTTTGCCACCATTGCTACCAAAACCTTGAGCAAAACCCATTCGGCGGCCCCCCTTGCACCGGAGAGGATAGAGTAACATTTTCCGTCAAAGCCCTATTCAGGTGGTATCCGGACCACAATCACATGCCTAACGGAAGCGTGCTTTCTTGTCTCGGCATGTGGTGCTGACACGGCACAGATGCTGGCATGGAGTAAATCTCGACAGCCTAGATCAAAAGAGTCGCTTATCCAAGTAGTGGAAACTTCGAAATCACGGGGCTGCATGCAGCAAGTTACCCCGTCCGGCTTCTTCAGATGATGTACGAAGTGATGTGGGATATGCGTGAATTCAACGATCCGTCACTGTGACCTGAAGAGGGGCAGCCTTTCGTCTACTCGAAGGGTGATCTGTAAGTGACATGAAGCATAACTTTGTCATGGGTCTCGCTAATTGTACAACAGCACCGGATTCGGTCAGCATGGCGATTATGGCTGAAAATGTCCTTCAGAGGGCTATGGATGCTCGTTGTATGGGTGACAGATGCTCTGCGCTCAAGACACAGTCGGTCTAAGAGGCCACATCATGCCAAAAACAACAAACCATCGAGGAAAAAACGGAAGGTTGTAAGCCCACAACTCCCGCCCTCAAGCCTTACAACAGCTTTCTAACTGTCATGAAAGGGCTCGATGCACTCTCCGGTGGAGTTCCGGTGACATGGAAGTAATCATATGCAAGATTGTTGCGAGAGGTTGTAACAGAAAGCCAAAGAATCCCTGGTTCGAATGAGTTCTTCCCATGAGATGTGAGAGGAAAGTTGGGAGAACAATCAGAACGTTGTTGAAGTCGAGTCAAAATGTTAGGTTACTAAGATTGCTAAGACTTTGCTATGGTGCTGGATGATGTTCATTTCTGTTCTGCCCATCCTAGGCTTTGTAGGTCATAGGATGTCTGTGGAATGCTTGCTTTTTCAGAGTGCAAACGTTTCCCTGGAGATGTGGGGAGAAGAGGAAGGGGGCATAGATAGCAAACAGCTACAAATTTCCTTGATCATGGTTGGTTGGTAACAAGCAGGTGTAACCTAAAAAGTGCTCCTGGCCTCTCATCACAAAGATGCTCAGTCTCATTGGTGTTTGTTAACCCGACGTGATAGACTCTATGGCTCTTGTTTTGCAGGTAGCAGTTAGCGACATGATCCAATACTGAGCACTATGGATGACCAACGCCTCAAGTTTGAAGACATTTCGGAATGTCATCGGAGCTTTGTCGGAGACTAGGCACGAAGCCAAGGTCTCTGTCTCGGATCCTCGTTCCCTGTTTCAGGTCTCCTCTCGTGATTGTTGGGATATCTCTAAGCCGTTTCCAGTATGGAAAAGACGAGAAATGGATGATTAAATTCTATTTCCGACCGTTTTACCACTAGAGGTGCTAAGTCGTCTCCACGACACCAGTGGGCAAAGGCTATCTAACTTATATCAATCATAGGTAACGCCGGAGGAAAACCCGCGTGGGAGAAAAACCGACGTGAAATATTGAACGGCTGTCAAGTCACACGGATGGAGGGAGGAAGAGTAATTCCGGGGGTCGTGCCCGGCCCTTGGGTTCACAGGGGAGGTTCTGGGAGTAAAGGATGAAGGTAGGAAGAGGGAGAGCCGTCACTGGGCGGGTTCGCAGGCCGCCCCCAGGGCTCGGCCCGGGAGATTTTGGACTTGAAGAGTTGGAAGGAGAATCAGAATACTATAGGGTCCATTCTTCCTGCGAGTTGTTCGTCGAGGGAGACCCGAGGATAGGAGAAGTGTCCCCTGGAAACTCCCGCCCACAGGGACACTTTTGATACCCTCCGGAGAGCCCTTGAAGCGCATATAGTATTCTAAGTCACTGTGGCCTGAAGCTTCAGCCAGCCAGCGCGAAAGGCACTAGCGGGAGAACCTCTCAAGGAATGGTTTGGCACCATGCCCAGCCCAGCGGGCCGGGGGAGTTAGTGCACCACCAACTACGCAAATCCG
>Ga0065720_1019419_pt1 | contig 26410 bp, 20 predicted proteins | sample Thericmetagenome_FD_59107 | JGI IMG/M metagenome (GOLD analysis project Ga0065720, IMG submission 59107) | Thermophilic microbial communities from the Joint Bioenergy Institute, California, USA of rice/straw/compost enrichment - eDNA_2 v2... | ecosystem: Engineered > Solid waste > Grass >... | reverse complement strand
TTTTTTTTTTTTTTTTCTTACAAGTGCCCGACAAGACGTCGACGGCGACGCCGGCGACGTTGATGATCCTTGGGCTGTCTCAAACCAACGCCAGAGACAACCTCCTGTCCGTCACCATACCATTCACAATATCCTCCACGATGTGTCGCGCTGTGACACAAGTTCCCTGAAGTCCGATATCGAACAAATAATTCCTCACACGAGCCGATGGATAGATTGAAAACAGCGTGAGACTGTGTCTTTGATGCTGTCGCGGGTGTCCAGATTGCCAGCTCGACTCGGGCTGCGGCGCACCCAGGTCGGCTGCAGCTGGCGTCGAGGTTGAACAGCTAAACAGACGAACGGCTAAGAGAGTTGCAGAAAGAGAAAAGGACACTCAATAGCACTAGGTCGCAGCGCTGGAACAAGCAATGGCGAATACGGATTGCAAAAGAAGGGTGTACAGAGAATGTGGCCTATTAGGTCCCCGGTTCTTGCGGGACGTTAGCCACGGGAAGCAGGCAGATTGCTGTAGAAGCGATGATGCAGTACCAATGCCTGCATCAAGCGGGAGCCACCCTCCCGTTTCTGCAGTCGACGTTGACGGCGGCCAGGATAGCAGCGGGGGCCCAAAATCGAGGGGAGCTTGGCGATTTGACTTCTGCCCTTCTCTGGTGCTTCGGAGGGTTTTCCAGGATAGGGTAGGGTAGGAAAGGGAGGGGTTGTATTCCCGGAGGAGAACCTCATCGGCTGGCCAGACCAGGCTGTGGTGCTGCTGTCCTTTTGCGGTGCTGCCACGACGGAGGAACAGACATCCAACCAGCCAATGGGCCAATATCGTGAACCGTGAATCACTCTTGTTGCTACTTTGCTAGCGGACACACCGGGACGATGCTCGTCCTACGCTATATTGCGGTTACAGCCGAGCGTCGCCGCGGTCACTGGGTTGCGTAGGTTTATGATGAATCCTGGGTTGAGCAGCGCTTCATGAAGAAGTCGGCTGCACGACACGACGGGGCATGCCATGCAGCAGCAAGCGGGATTTCGTAGCAGTCTACACTAGCAGATGCAAAGCTGCTCCGATCAGAGAGACCTCTGGACCTTCCTACTGCAGCACGATTCTGACAAAAGTGCGCCTCTCGTCTTGTCCCATGCAAAACCTGGAAGTGGTGTCCCGGCCTGTTGATAAGTCGACGACACCACAAAAACTTGCAAAGACCGTCCGTCCCTCATACATCCGCATGCTGCGACCCCTCTCTCCCGATCTATTCTTGGGACTGAGCTCTGGGCAAAAATTCTGGACGGCGCGTCTGATTCGCTGGGTTCAGGACGCTGGCTGTGATGCATGCTGCCGGCGCTTAGCCCCCCCTGCTTGATTCCGGGCCCATGATTTGTCCCGTTCCATTTACGTCGACTTAGCATATGGAACACCCTTCCCAATCCGTGTTAGTTCGGCGACCCTCTTCGCAGCCCACGACAGCCGAGACGGCGAACAGAAGGCGGGAAAAAACGTCACTGGCTTGTTCGCCGGGCTGGCATGCTGGGGAAGGGGGCAGCAGGGCAGCAGGGCGGGAGATGATATGCCGTTAACGCAGACACTGCCTGTTCCTGCGGGCATGGCGATAAAGTACTATCCCGCGTGCGGGTTGCCATCCTCGGAGGGAAAGCCGTGAACTAGGACAATGCAACGCTGGACTGTGAGAAGCTGTTGCTGTTGTGCCAACCGTGTCCGTGACCAACAACATCGAGCCTCGCTGATACATATCGTTGTTGACGGCGACCTTCATGCACTCACGATGATGGAGAAAACTCAAATCTGCCCGAAGATTGCCACACAGACGGTCGTCATCCGATTGGAAACTGAAGACCACATCAGCCCTGGGCTGCAAGCTGCACAAGACTGGTGCGGGAGCTGGCTTAACCCCACAGCTAGCCAGATCTTTGGGGTCTGTGTGATAGTTATTTTTAGGCACTTTTTTTCATCGCTCGACCATTCTCCTGATCGTTCACAGTTTCCATGTGCGTCTACTGTCTGCTGAAAAGTTGACAGGTCATCGCAGACATTCCGAATCAACGAGGCCTTGATCACAACAATGGCAGCGTTGACATAATCTTAGGGTCCAATATTCGCCGTCTGATCCTGGTAAGTCCGTCAGCAAACACGTCGTTGATGAAAGAGACGTGCTGCTGGACCGCAGGCTGGCTGTGGATAATGGAGCTGCCGGTGGTGATGTGGTCGGCCCATTTGTCAACAACACTCCGCGTTGCCGGTAAGCATATGCAATGGCAAGTTGGATCTCGCATTTCGGGTTTAATGCACGGTACATCAGCCCAATGCTTCAAATCAACGGACGTGTGGGCTTTATCAATCTGGATATGGATCAAGCCTGTCGAAAGCTTGCTGACAAAAGCCCATTTTGTGCTGATGGCCTTGGCGGACGTCTTCCCAACCTGCCGGGACCAAGGTCGTTCTTTGGGTATTTTTGGTCTCCAGCCTTTACCGACCTTCAGGCCGAAGGAGTCCAGATTTACGGGATTAGCATCCCTTCACAGCTTCTTGTTTATTGGCGGATTCCACAAGCCGAAGTGTGAACGACGGCGACCCGTTTCATGATTTGCTGGATTTGGGAATCCTGTCAAATAGTACCGTCTCGTCTGAGGAGAGAAGCCGGGCCTCGCGGCTTTGTGGACTCGAGAAGCCAGGTGACAGTGTGGGTATATAGTGTACTTAATCAGACAACACTGTAGAGAACTTCGCCAAGTTCCCACTTCGCATCTTCTCAGAAGCCAGCCAAGCCGAAAACAGAGTCCAAAATGACAGATTGAGAGCATTCATTATACACCAAATACAGCATCTGACACTCAATGACCTATTTTTTTCTAGCGTTTTAATCAATAGTACTTAACGCCTTCCTGAAGCTTCTTGCCTTCATCATCATCATCCGCAACTAACACGGCACGGTTAGTTCCTGGCTGAGTCCTAATACAAACTCGCCGGCTGAATGGTGAGTTCTTGAGGTTTCTCCAACTCCAGAAAAAGAGATATTCCCAGATGTACGCAGTTCCATAAAGGATACTTGATGCGTCCTGCGGATGCCCCTGTCTCGTAAGCATCGGCGGCGAATTCCACGCGAGCAAGACAAGGTCGGACACCTCCTGCCACGCCTCGATTATCCTCACTCTCCGTACGTTTCCAGGAAGTTTGACCCGGAACTTATGGAGGACAAGTGGGATGAAGATTCCAAATATGAAGTATGAAACAGCGACGGAAAGATGAAAAACAACGATGCCAATACAGAACCAGAAGTTCAGCCGGTCATCAAACTTCCCCCATCCATAGTACTCTCCCCGGACCTCAAAGTGCACAAGTTGGCCTGTGTACTGTATGTCTGGACTTTCTTTTTGGATTCGGGCCAGCTGCGTTTGGTTCCCAGCAATCCAAACTTTTTCGGGAGGGGAATACAAAGTAACTCTTGCTAAAGCCTCTGCTACCATTGAGCCCAGAACTCTTTCAAACCCCTGGCTGATGTATATCTGGTAGTGTCCATAGTGCTGATTTCGGATCCTCAGTGGTGCAAGCGCGAGGAAAGGTTCAATAAGGGTTTGCACGGGTGAGCCTATTTCCTTCGTACCATCAGGGTGTGGTGTTATGTTTGCGAAGAGGTAAGGCAGCCAGTCGTTGTCGATCTTAATCATGGGTCCAACTGTACCGGTAGTATTCCAAGCAAATTCTTTCCAGTGACTCGTGAGGTTGCTGACGGCAACCTCAACAGAGTTTGACCCTCCAGGATTACCATTTGGTTCATTGACGAAAGAGATAGACACCGGAATCCAATGTGCTATGACACTGCATGTGATGACGGCCGCATTGTACTCTTGAATCGGACTGAACTTCAAATTATCTGGTAGCGGGACCACAGCGGATATAAGCAAAGGCCTGGGTTTACCGTTGCTTGTGTCTGATGCCTGGTAGCTGTAAAACACTTTCCTTTCAGGGAAGTCCCTGGAAAAGCTGTAACGATAGTTAGCTTTCAACCTAAATTCAAGATCAAGAAGTCTACGTAGGTAGAGGAAACTTACGTTAGGACTTCATCCGGTACTCTAATTGTTTGGTTCAACATAGCTTGGCACTCATGATCCCCAAAGCACTTCAGCCCCTTCGTTGGGAAGATTGCCTGAGAACTGTTTGTAACCAGTTCATAGCGCCCCCGGCTAGAACAGCTGCTTTGAACGAGTGGCTGGAAAATGGCTGAATGGTTGGTGCTTTTTACTTCGTATTTTGTTCCTAATTCTTTGAAGCGGATCGCTGGGTTATGCTGTCGTAAGAACAACGTCAGAGCCATCGGCAGCTTTGCTGACGAAACGGTTGTCCACGTTCCTGCTGGGGCATTGGATGAAAAAGTCACCTTCGTCATGTACATAGAAAGCTTTCGCGTGGGTGAGGGGATGGCATTGTCTGCAATTGGTATCTCCAATGAGAACTCCGGTGCGGTCTTCCAATGATCCTCGAACACATCCGGCAGGAACCTGTAACCATTAACGGGACACCAGGAAAACTCAGATACGGCGTTTTCGTTACACCACTTGAGTCGATTACTTGCATATTGACCCATTTGACTTAATCCCGCTGCGCTCACGACGGTAGGCCATGTTTCGTTAACGTCGACACGGTACATAAGCCCTGGGGGCAAGGAGTACATTGCTTGACCAGGTACAACAAGCCGATAAAGAGAGGGTATAACGAGGGCGTAGATAATAGCCTCGCCAAACAGGGTTAGTTTAAGAAACTAATCCTTCTTAAGATTCGAAAGAGACCAAAAGGTACTCAGGAAGGGCGATGAGACGAAGTAGCCAAGTGAGGGGTCATCATAGGCGCCCACAAGCAATCCAAGTGGTAGACTGGACTCGACAGCACATCGCCGGACAAGCCTAATACCAAGATCTTTGATCGAGGTCCTGACACACAGAACGTAGGCCAGGGAGATGTAGAAAAAGATTGAAATTTTCCAAGGATTCTTCGCGACTTCGTCCACTGACAAATAGTACGACTGCGTAACGTTAAGATAGAGAAAGGTGAAGGAAGTGATCACGGGTGGCAGGTGAAAACCAACTGCCTTGATGATCGGCCAGATGGCATGTTTCGTGGTTGGGTGGATGACAACTCTTTGCCCCTCTTCCCAGTTTTCCTTTCCGTGACTCTCGTCTGAAATGGTTGATAGATAACTCTCCTTCGAGGCAGCCGATTGCGCGATGGAGTTGTCAGCCAACAAGTGAGTGTATTCATATATCGTCTGAGCAGACTCCGGTGTGGCCTGAGTTTTAACGCGAACAGCATTAGGCATAAATGACGGTTCATTAGAAGTTGTTGTCAAGTTGTCATGCTGTCCTGGAGCCATCCTAACCGTCACTGCTGCTGTCCAGCGAAGTGTCTGTTGTTCTGTCAGCTGGAACCACCATCTGTGGGAGGGAGGTACACAAAAAAAAAACTTTAGGAAGCTGAATGGGTAAATAAGATAGAACAAGAGAGGGCGTAACCGAACTGGGCTGGCGCGGTTGTTTCTGATGGCTCCGTTACTTGCTGACAGGTCCCATGCTTGGCATATATATATAGACCGAGTCCAAGGCTAGCCGAAATCCTGCTGGATTCATCGCCACATTCATGCTCATGGCATTTGGGGCTTGGTCAGGTACTGACCATTTGGAACAAATGTGAGTACTATGACCGCGCATCTCGTTAGTATATTTGACACAAATGTTAGTTCAGGAGACTCAGATGAGTGGCTGAGAGTTCATTGACTAGTTGACCTTCTGACATTGTACGAAACTTGGGGTCACTCGATGCATAAGGGATTTAGACTAATTGTTACATCACAGCCTTTGGCAATCGGTAATTCTAAGAATGGCTCGATCGGCCTGTTATTGCTTTTCCCTATGGTCATGCAGAAAACACTAATCTTCAACTTTGGATCACGAGGAGGTGAGCGTCCCAAGTTGTATACACTACAGATCACATCAAGCAAGCTCGAGTCTGGCTAAAAACTTGGCATATCTGCCCATGGTTTCACACATAGCTGCGTCGGCAGCCGGCGAGAATTACATCTGCAAGCTGTCGTTGGTGTTGCAAACCCGAAGACCGATGGATGATTAGAGTACGGGGCCCTAAGTGCTTTCCGGTCCGAGTAAACCACAAAGGATTCATCTGTTGATAAACTGACATATAAGGCATAGAAAAGTAGTCTGCTCACGGGGTTAAGAAAGACTCCGGCCGACGGATGGTGAATGAGATGCGAAAGCAACAGTGTGGAAACTTGGGGAAATATCCCATACCTGATTTCCAGAAGCAAAAGATGCACCCAGGCAACATTGAGGATTCTGCCGCAGCGGGACGCCCCGCGCCTGCTTGTGAATGTGAGCTTTCTCCTATTTACACAGTACAGTTTTGCCCCACATGTATAACCCCGCGAAAGGCGGTCAATCAACCATGAATTCTGCCGCTACTCGTTCTGCCCTCGCTCTCCGCCCAACTGGAGCCTGGCTGAGTTTTCTAGAGGTTTCCAGGCCGGTCCCTGACACTTCCCCATTTCTTGCATTTGGGCTTCGCCCCCGCGTTGCTCTAACACTCACTCCGCAGCAACACCATCGACATCAATATCGCCAGTGAAACGAAGGTACGTGCGGTGAGATGTGACCCTGTCCTTGAAGTGTCGTCGCCAGTTGCCCTCTTCTATGATGATCTCTGTCAGCTGGCACCAGTCATAGGGTGACTTGTACTCCCTCCGTTGATGACAAGCTGTGGCTCACCAGGCCATTTCTGATTGAGCGAGCACTTTGTTTGGCTTCTCTGCTTTCAATTTGTTACTGGAACTTGGGGAATTGGGCAATTGCTGATCCTTAACCAGCTTGCGACCTTCCTCCGGACGCTCGAGACATAGATACCCCTCAAAAATGGTTCTGCACAATCCCAACAACTGGCATTGGGTTAACAAGGATGCCGGGGCGTGGACGAAGAAGTGGCTCGAGGAGAACCTCACCAAGCTCGAGGCGAAGGAGGGAGATGTGACAGCCAAGATCTCCAGGGTCATTAACATGGATGGTGATGTCGAGGTGGCGCAGCGCAAGGGCAAGGTGATTACCATTTATGATTTCAAGCTTACTCTGGAATTTTCAGGTACGTGCGGCTATAGAATAGAGTATTGCTTTGCTTTTGGCCCATGTTGCTACCACTCCACGCGTCCCGCATGTGTGATCGTAGGCTAAGATTCGTATGTCAGGGTCCACCCCCGAGGACGACGATATCACGGGCACCATCACGGTCCCTGAGGTTACCCATGATCTCACGGAGGACGAGTTTGTGTTCGATATCGATGTCTATGCTGAGAACAAGGAGAAACAGGCCGTCAAGGACCTCGTGAGGTCCAAGATTATCCCTCAGCTCCGCGCCGAGTTCATGAAGCTTTCCCCCGCACTTGTTGCTGAGCACGGAAAGGATATCCAGCACGCTCCCGGAGAGAATCCGTCTAGCGGTTTTGCTACCCCTAAGTACCATCCGCCGACCGGCATCAATGCCGCCAAGGCCGCCACAGACGTTGCCCCTAAGACCCAAGCCAACAAGACTGGTACTTTGGTCAACACCACTAGCCTGTCCATTGACCCGGAGGAGTTCCGCACCACTGCCGAGGAGGTGTATCTTACCTTTACTGATCCGCAGCGGGTAGCTGCCTTTACTCGCGCCCCGCCCAAGGTCTGGGAAGGTGCTAAGGTAGGCGGCAAGTTCGCGCTGTTCGATGGCAACGTCGAGGGTGAATTCCTCGAGCTCGAGGAAAACAAGAAGATTGTTCAGAGCTGGCGCCTCAGGCAGTGGCCTGCGGGCCACTACTCAAAGTTGCAACTTGAGTTTGACCAGAACGACATCGACCGCGTTACTGTCATGCGCGTCGAGTGGACTGGTATCCCCATTGGCGAGGAGGATGCCACAAAGCGCAACTGGCTTGAGTATTATATTCGCAGCATCAAGGCTACTTTTGGGTGAGTCTTCACAGGTCGTGACAGCAACTTCACTCTCAGCGCTAACAATCCCAGTTTCGGCACAATTCTTTAAGCAATATATGGCATTGCGTAGCAGGTCGGCGTTCGGGTGGATCAGGACATGTGTGTGAGGACCAACTTTTGATGAAAGGTAAAGGGCGGTTTCTACACAGGGATGAACGAGCATAGAAAATGGCTGGGCAGCGTTTGGCAGGCTTGTTAGACACTGCCTGAAGCGTGTTAATACACCAGGTACCTGCAAGGAATGACAGGACATGGTTATAGAGCAGTGCGTCGTGAGCGTGAGTTCATTGGCTCTTCGTGACAATTTGCAGCCAGTCAGCTGCGCCACTCGTTGGTTTCACTTGCAAGCCCCCAAGAACACCCATTCACCTGGCAGAGTATATGACAGTCATCAGTTTCCCCGAATCCTGCCTTACAGGAACCTCCAGACATGGCACCCTAAGTTCCGTGAGGTTACTTATCAACTAGAAATGGCACCAAACTACAAGATCGCTGTGATTCAATTTCGCCCAATGGTTAGTAGCACCGCGAGTCTCATCTTAACGAATGGGCAATGAGAAAGACCTGTGCAAAGACCCTTTCCTAAAATGAAGATCCAGGACTGAATGATCTAACCCGTTCCAGGATCTGTTCCTTGATAATAACTTCGCTATCGCATCATCATACATCCGTCGGGCAGCCGCCGAGGGGGCTCACCTCGCCGTGCTCCCAGAGTACCACCTCACGGGATGGTGCCCCGAGCGTCGGGAATTCCTGTCCGCCTGTTCGCGCTCGTTTTTGTACCTCCCAAGATACCAGCACTCGCAAGGGAGTTGAAAATCAACATCGTCCCTGGGACATTCTGCGAGGTTCACCGTCACGATCCCATGCCCATCAGCGAGATGCCAGGCGGGACGGAGATCCGCAATATGGCCTACTGGATTGCTGCCGGTACGGGAGAGTTGATCGGGTCTTATCAAAAGGTTAACCTGTGGCATCCCGAACGCAAGGTCCTTGCTGCTCCAGAACCGCCAGATGGTGATCCTTCCAGAAAAGTGCACAAGGCGTTTGATACGCCACTGATCCGGGCTGCTGGAGACGGGACTGAGACCAAGCCGATCCGCGCCGGCATGCTCATTTGTTGGGACACCATCTTTCCCGAGGCGTTTCGCGCCCTCGCAGCTGAGGGTGCTGAGCTGATTGTCGTCCCATCCTTTTGGCTTACTGATCCGAAGGACGAGTCATTCGAGGGAGTGGAAACGGTGAAGATCAATCCGGACTGCGAGAAGGTGCTTCTGTCCAATGTGGTAGTGACAAGGGCATTTGAGAACGAGTGCGTCGTGGTGTTTTGCAATGCGGGAGGTGTCAGCCAGGTCGCGGTACCTGTGGTGGGGAGAGCGCCTGCTGAGAAGATTGTGAAGGGAAGCCAGGAAATGACACCGGCACGCGAGGGCTGGATTGCAGGAACGAAGACGGAGGAGATGGCGATTGTCGAAGTTGACTTTCAGGCTGTCAAGGTTCTGAAGGGGGAGTACAAGACTCTGGAGGACATGGAAAAGAGAGGATGGAAGTATTATGAAGGGCCCTGGATGAAACGTAAAGAGTAGATTCTGACAAGGCATCGAGAGCCCTGACGGATATGCGTTGAGGTTATGTGCACGCTAGAGACCTTACCTAGTAATCACCAAATTTAGAAAGCCTTTGGAGAGGCAGGCGAACGGAATATGTCAGTGTTGCATGACGGACGAGTGGAAAGGGCTTGATCAAATAACGCTTCTTGTTGGTAAAGGGCCAAAAATGATCGTCGAAATGTTGGTATGATGAATAAAATGTTGCATTACCGCATAACACAACAGCGAAGGCGGGATGGCTGAGTGGTCTAAAGCGCCAGACTCGAAATCTGGTCTCTTCGGAGGCGTCGGTTCGAATCCGGCTCCCGTCGCTCTCTTTTTCCATTTCCTAATCCTATCCCAGACAATTTTTTTGGGGAAAACCGGGCAGATCCCATCATAAACAAACTGCGGCATCTTGTTCATCCCATGCTGTTATTATCAACATCCATTCTTCGGAGTGCTTACGACTGCCCTCCAGGTAGCCGCTGGCATCACGCAGTCACGTAATATCTCGTTGACCTGGTCTTCACCGAGACTCCACCCAAACTGCAACTAGGGTCTTGGCAGCATCTTAGAGATATCCGCCATGTCAACCTCTGGGTGCGGTTCCATTGAACTTTTATGAAGTCCCTTCCCTTCTTCTATTCCTATTGAATATCAGGGCCTATCTTGCATCTGGGCCTCAACACTAACCACTGGCTAGATCTAGGAATTGATCCTATGGCCAACAATCTCGCCAGCTTCTCTTCTTGACGCGAGCACTCTTCCATGCTGACAACCCTCGACCTGCGACTTTCCTCCTCGTGATGATTTGGCTCAAAACCGTGACCTCTTGACGCAGGATTGGTCGAATGTGGCTTTAAAATCTTCGAAGAAGGAGAGATAATGAAACGATCTTGGTTGTTGTAAATTCGCCATATACCACAACTGGGCTGAATGCGTCGTGTATCCCGTTACCCTAGTACCACCCCGATGGTAGTTTGCACACATGAGACGACATTCGATGATCATATGTCCTCGAAGAAGCGCACGAGCAGTTTCCCCGGCCCTCAGCCGACCACATCACCTATGCACTGGAACAGCTCCGTCCGGGGGCCGTTTTAGAGAGTCCATGAATCAAACTTGGGATCTTTTACCGTGAGCCTAACTTCTAAACGGCTCATGGTCTCGATACGGGATCATGCGGAGCTTAACCATAATTACCCAAAGTAGGTCATTAGCGTGAATGCCTTAGGTGACTTTGCAGAAGGGCGCACGGGTTTTCTTCTCTTCGTCCTGGGTTTGGGCCGAGGGCCCTATCGACGCAAGTCCTCTGTCCGGAGCGCGGGACGAAGCACGTAAATGACGAATACCAAATCAGCCCTTAGGTATACTAATCCTATTTAAGCCTAATGAATCGGCAACCAATTCTTTCTTTGCATCCAACCAGGAAACGATTCTGCCTGTTAGTTAGGGTTGCATTTCTGTTCGATCTTCGTCACCTACAATATCAGTGCCAGGTTCACTGCTCAGTCCGCGAAATTCGTTCCACAAATTCGTCGGATTTACTTCTTTCATTTTCTCTCGATTGAATGATGGCATTTCGTCAATTCGATATGTCTGACAGCTAGTTGACCAATATGCACGTGCTGTTCTCGTCGATAGCGAAAAGTGCTGCAGAAACCTCGCGCACTCTTCTCTACAAATGTTTTTTATGGATGCCGAAGAGTCCGCTTCCTTAGAACAGGATTAAGAAGACATAAAAAACAACATGAAGAGATCGGCAATTCAGATGACTATAAAGACCCAAATACTCTTCTCGTTAGGCCTGGTGTGATGTTAGCTTCGGGAGCGGATGGCTTACTTTGTTATTTGGTTGAGGAGATGCTGTGTCCCAGTTCCCGAGCTGTTGCATTATCAGTATCTCCGAACGAGAACTGGCCATGAGACTGTAACTATTATAACGTTAACCAGAAACCAATAACGAACTTTGGATATTATCAAGTTACCACAGGGTGAATTCCACGGTCACATCGAGGTTTTGGTGCTGAAAATAAGTACATAGCCACGTGGTTGCTATATGGTCCAAGTGGTGTGGTTTTCTGCCCATCTGCTATTCTAGGCCCAAGCCACGAAATGTATGCGTTACCTCTAGCAGACAACTTCACTTGATCAGGCTCACTATGGTCAGTTTGTCTTCACTCCTCCCATAAGGAAGTTTTTGAGCCATACTTGAGGTGCTGTCGAGAGCAGGGCCGGTTTCCGTCGTTCAAAGGAGGTAGTGCGGGCTTCAAGAAACGACGTCTCACTGTCATGTGTCACTGGCTCGTAGTCTTGGCAGATACGTTTGCCTTAATCGTAATCTGTGATGTTGGCTTGTCGGTTTTCTACAGAGATGAGTTTGGCCGTGTCTCTGACTGGGCAGCACGGGGCTTCATCGTTAGGGGGCCAAATTCCGACTTCCACCTCATGCAATCAGTTATCCATCGCTTTCTAAGAGCTTGAGAGCAGGAATGATCCAAATATTTGGATGTACTTGAAGGTTCGCTCAGCACTAAAGCGAGTGTGGGCAAAACTTGATATACTTGTTTCAGGTTCACTGACTGTGATGAAAGCCTACTGAGGATATGGGGATTGTGCAGGGGGCCAATGCACACCGTGTCTGGGTTCCTCGATACGAAGACTGCAACTCTGTAAAGGAAGTCATTGTGAAAAGTAGAAAGTGGTAAGCACAGCGCAGGCTTCGGGTGCAGAAAATGGCCATGCTGAACTACTGTATAACACGCCCAAACATCGGATGTGGATCCAGACTCGAGTGTGGAAACGCTGCACCAAAGAGCGAACAAGGTCGTCGAGGCTATACGGACAGGCATTCGACGACAGAGATCAGCTCAGTCGCAGTATGAGATGGATAACTTGCCGCAGCAATGATGAATAACAAGTGGATGGGCCATTAGTCAAGGACGGCATGCTCGAGGAAGCACCTCGGTACTTGGTGGTTGGTGTTCTTTCTTCGCTTAGGGAGTAGGTAGGAAAATAGTGAGTAATCTGATGACTGCTAACAGAATGGCTATCCTAGATCGAACCAGGATGGTTAGTTGCTCCCATGCAACATCTGCACCGTGTTATGTTACGAGTTAGCCCGTCAGAGGTCGGCTTGGTATGTGTCCAGTCTCCATCATCCAGCGGCTACCGTCCCCACCGTTCCCAAACAGGAAATAAGTAAACAAACCCACACTAAAGACCTAGATCCCCCTCTCTGATCGGCTTGTTATATTGTCTATTCGCATGACAAAACTACATGTATCAGTTGCAGACGAAAGAGATCACTCACTCGAAAGCCGTTTAGTTTCACTAAAGAACCAGAATGATATGTAACTCAACGAACAATGATCCTTAATTCTCATCCTGGTGAGCGGACAACTCTGCCCAAATATCTCAGCTAAGCTACCTCTTAAAGACGTAAACTTCTGTACCGGAATCTGCTAAAGTTTTAAAGAAGCTAGCTTGGTAGCCCATATCTGACAGTACCTTGACTGTCATACACTCCTCCAGCCACATGTAAAGCCATATAGATAGATCAATGACCGAAAACTGCGCACCGAAGGGAGCAACTGCCCTCAATCCATCCGCTTTTTCCGTGACCTGATGCAGACAATTGCGATGCAGTGCAAACGTCTTTGAAGCGTCGCCTGACAAAAACTACAGGCAACATTTTGTGCCAGACTTATAGATATCAATGCCCTAGGACATGTTGTGCCGGCGTATTCAAGGACAAAATGACGAGGGGGAAGAAAAATATCTCCGTAACTTTTAAGAAGCCTAAGAAACTGACCTATATGATGGGCAGAGAGGAGACTGTGGACGGTAAAGCAAAAAAAAAAAGCAAACAAGAAGGGATAGTGCAGTCACACGGATCTTGTCGCGTTATTCACGAGCAGCCAAATCTGCGCCCGTTATCCAACTCGCCCCTGATGTAGTCAGCGGCATGCTCTCCATGTAAGGCCGCGCGGCTAGTCAATTGATGTCGCTGGTCTAGATGTTTAAAGAATTGTTGGCGCGTATCAAACAGACGGCTGCGGTTTCTGTCTGGTCCATATTTGCAGACATGTTCTTCACAGACGTAGCGCACGCCGAGAGCATAGCGTTCCCAGTTTTCAGTCTGGGAACGCTGTCGGCGGGTCTCAACCAGGAAGCGGGCGCAAGTGCGGACGTTCGCGCGATGAGCAGGGTCAGAATCAAGCCATGCCATAGTGGCTGACTCGATTTCAGAGATGAGTGCCGGAGCGTCCTTCTTATGGCGACGGGTAAGCTTGATGTAAGGAACTTCGAAGCGAATGTAGTAGTGATAAGATCGGCCCTGTTCGAAAGCCATCGCCCTGCTAATATCTGCAGGAGATTTGGATGCAATCCCCGGCAGATGCTTGCGGAGCTTCTCGTACCACCAAGGGTGTTCAGGCTCTTTGGTCCCGAGACTCAAGAGCAGCCCAATGGAAGGAGTACCGTTTTCACTCTCGAACATGGATGAGAGCATTCTCATGGTCTCCAGACTGGGATCACGAATCAGACGGCTGCCATCAACGTACTTGGCTTCGCGAATGATGAAGGGCTTGCAGTTGCGGGGTGTCGTGACAGCTTTCGCGACTTCAGGAATAGAGGTCATGCGGCCGTTTTGGTCGGGTGTTTCATACCTAAAGGTGCAAAAGGGGAAGGGATCCTGTTCCTTCTTCCCCTCGACTTCAGCAGCCCAGGCCCAGGCTATAACCTGGCACTTGAAAAGATCGGCTTGAAATTCGCTTGCGGTGGCCGACACTTCGGTTGAGGGAGCAGAGCCGCCTCTAACGCTGGTAGTGGATGAAATGGTGAAGGCGCGGGCACTTCGGGTGATGCTGTAGCGGGAAAACATGTCGAAGAGGGCGCTTGCGCGGCCATAAGGCCACGCATGACGATGTGGCTTTGGAAGGCTAAGGAGCGGACCGTCATCGTCAGGCAGGACCGGGAGATCGATGTGATGGTGCTCGAGTTCGCCGATAACCTGATCGACCGTTTGGCCTAACATGCCAAGAAGAATAGCAAGGATTCCACCGAAGCTGGTGCCGGAGATGTAGTCAAAGTAATGAGAGGGGAGGTATTGGCCCTCTTTGTAGACATCGTCTGGAATATCCTCACGCGAGATACACACCGTGTCGGCGCTGGATCTGGCGATCGGCTCCAGGAAGGTCTCAAGGATTTCGACCTCGCGCATGATCTCCCGGAGGACAATCAAGGAGGAGATGGCCTGGATGCCACCGCCGTCGATGCAGAGGACGTACTTTGGCTTCCAGGGAGCCACCAAGTGCCAGCCGCCATCCAAAACGATGCTGGGGGTAGAGCTCGAAGCATGGGAAAGTGGTGACGTGGGACTGAGCTCGGGCGGGCGAGGAACAAAGGAGCCAAGATTGTAGAAAGCCCTTTGGTCGGAGTGAAGGTCGAAAGACGGCCTCGGGAGCAGGCCAACTTGAGACACCGCAGAGGGCAGTGCCGACCCAGCGCCCGCTGCTGGCTTGACCTGGCCGAACTCGGTGATCTGTGGGTTTGGATGAGACGCAGCGGGCAAGTCAACTGCCGGCTCGTTCTTGGTCCACTGAGAAGCCATCTTATTCGGTGTTTATTGACCACGATATACAAGCGAGAGGAGACCAATGACGACAAATTGTGGCCGCTTGGGAGTTGGGAGTTGAGGTCCGACGAAAGTTACCAAAGAGAGCAAAGAGATAAGGTCGTAGATATGACGAAGGACAAAAGTAAGAGCAAATGGTGTTGCTGTCTGCTGTCGAAATAATACCAAAGGCCTTTGCAAGGCGGGAGTAAGGTGTTGAGAGGAAAGGCGGTGCTAAGCGTTTAACTTGATTGCGTTGTAGGATGGCAGCAAGAAAAGGAGGGAATAAAGGGAAGAGTAAGAAGGCGAGGGGAGGGTAAAGAGGAAAAAGGATGAAGAAAGAATCGCGTCCACAGACAAAAGAGCAGGGCTAGAAAGAAACGTTCTGCGTAGCGACGAGGCAGAGGCTAGACGCAGGTGGGCTGCCCCTTCCTTCGATATCGAGACCACTCTCCTGGGGAGGGTTGGGGCTCTCACGAAGCACAACACCCAGAACCGCACCTGCCTTCCTTCCCTCCTTCCCTTTGCTTCCTTTTCTTTCTGCATACACAAAAGATTTGCAAACTTCGTGACCCAAAATACCAAACCTTCTTCTTTTCCTATAACTCTGGTCAAACCCCAAACCGCAAACCACGCCTTTTCATTCTGTATTCTCCTTTCTCGCAATCATCTCTCGAACTCACGGCCACTACTTACGCTCCGACTGTTACCTTTTTCTTGCATTGCTCTAAGCACAATCCTCTTCTTTTTTCCAACATCCAAACGACAGCTAAAGTCGCTCGAACCGTTTCGACGCAACCCGGCAGCTCGACCAGTCTCCTCATCGCCAACTTGTTAAGGTACTGCGCCTCCCCCTACAGGCAGTAAGTACGTAGAACCCCCCAGCTGTGGCCCTCGCCCGCGCAGGCACTAACGACTTGCTGCACGCAGTCATCGGGTTGACAAGACTGCTGGCTGTTCTGTTCCGTACTAGCAGCGTTCCTACCGGAGCCACCCCTAGCAAAGTTGTCGCCATGGAAGTCGCTGGCGCCATCGCATCGCTGACTTTCGACGTCTTTGACGGCGTTGTCAAGAGTAAGTCGCTAAAAGTCAAAAATACTTGAAGTCGTCTCACAATCTGACTCTGGCTCTTGTTTTCAAATTCTGTACCTCCATGCTTGAAATGCCCAAGGAGCTGGAGAGCAAGCGCGTGGAGCTTATTATCGAGTACCATCGTATTCTGGCCTTTGGCAAAGCAGCAGGACTCGTCGACGTGCCCGAGGGCTCCAACCTTGCCCTGACTTTGGGTACCGAAACAATTGAGCTTGTGGCCATCTTGGCGCGGATTCAGTCCATAATGACCGAGTTCCGCGACTTGAATGCCCGTTACTCTGATGAGGATTCTTCCAAGCCGTCTGTTTCCATGAGGAATGGTAACCACGGTGAGGGCTCAGGCAACACCAACCTGCCCATTAGGCCCACCTTTAAGCGTACTCCCAGCCTCGCTGCTCAATACGAGGAAAAGAAGCAGCAGCGGAAGCATCTCCGGGGCACAAATCATCTCCGCGAGTTCTTCCAAAAGACAGGCCATAACCTCAAGGAAATTGTGACCCATCCTGGCCGTATTCGCTGGATCGTTTCTGACAAGGATGCCTTCGATGCTCTTCTCAAGGACCTGCACACACTCACCGAACGTCTGCACGAGCTCATGAGGGGCCATCGCGAACGTCACATCGATGAGATCACGGCAATGACCTACCGCGAGTTAATCATGACTCGAAATAGCGTCGACGACATTAAGGTCAGTATTGAGGCGGTCTCCAACCGCATCAATAATTTCCCCTTCGAGGGCCCCAGCCGCCCCCGCCATGGTGCCACAGATTTTGCACTCCGAGACCTCTTTCAGCTCAAACGGATGGGTCGTATTGCAGAAAATGTCATTCTTGAACTCAAGAATGATGGGAAGATCGATCTTGACGAGCGTTTGAAGGAGTCCGGCCTGAAATTGCAGAAGCTCACCGCCCAGGAGGTATTTGATAACTTCTCATGGAATGAGCCTGAAATGGTTTATCCTGCCGGCCTTGATCGCCCTCGTGGCGTTCTGACTGTTGGCAACGATGAACTGCCTGTTTGGGTCGAGTGGAAGCCGATTGGTGACTTGCGTCCCAACTCTCCTCAGGACAAAGAGGTGTTCGTCCGCACCGGTCTCCTCTCCGAGATGCTCAAAATGCAGAAGCCGTCCACGATGCACGTGCCTGAGTGTTTGGGCTTCTTCGACGATAGAGAGGTGAATGAATGCGACCGTTATGGTTGGATTTACAAGATGCCAGAGGGTAGTAGCATGGACACTCGTGTTGTCTCGCTCTACCACATCCTAGGCAACGACAAGCACAAACCCAGTCTCTCCAAGCGCGTCGCCATGGCTACAGCGCTTTGCACAACCGTCATGAACCTGCATGCCGTCAACTGGCTGCACAAGGGCATTTACAGTGACAATGTCGTCTTCCACTTTGACAAGAACGGCAACTACAATGCCGAGAAGCCTCTTCTGTCAGGTTTCGAATATTCTCGTCCTGATGTCGGCAATACGACCAACCGCGAAGTCGACGCAGTCTGGGACCTATATCGATGGCCTGCCATTCAGCGCGAGAAGCCAACCGACCGCAACTCGCGCAAGACATACGACATGTACAGCCTTGGCCTAGTGATGCTCGAGATTGCACACTGGGAGCGTCTTCAGAACTTGATGTGGCTTCACGATGCCCCCCGCGATAGCGATCAAAGTGACGACACCAGCAAGAAGGGTAAAAAATTCATTGCGAACATCGGGATGGGCAAGGAGAAACTGCTGCCGAATGTCACTTTGGATGAATCTAAGGGTGTCCGAGACTGGCTGCTGGACATCCGCGAAGGCGCCCCATTCCGTGCTGCTGGCCGTCCTAATCCCTTGCAGGCGCTGCGCCACGTCGCAGGAGACCTCTACTTCCACGCTGTATTGCGCTGTATCTGGGCTCATGGCCCCAATGGGTTTAGTGTCGAGGAGCTTGATGACCAGTCGAACGACTCTGACATCGGCGTTCAGCTCCAGGAGGCGTTCATGAGGTATGTTGTTGAGCCGCTCAGGTCTGTGCAGATCTAAGAGCGGAAGTACGAGCTTGTTCGGATCTGAGATGCGGGCCGAAAAGGGTGTTGACATTTGAACGCAGTTGAGTTGCTGGTTTTCTCAGGGCGTTTTCTATTCGCATATCAGGAGGAGTCATATATGGTTCATAGATTGTAGGTTGGACATGTACGGTGTTTGTATTTGAACAGATGTGTGGTGTAAAGGGTGTGAATATTGGTGTATGCGGTCTATCGGTGTACAGATTCTCTTGATATGTGTGTACAGTCTATCAGTGTACAATGTGATCGGTGTACAGTCTAGCTGTGTCAGCTATTGTAATCAAAAGGTTGCGTACCCAAAACCAAACAGATTCTGGCAGATGGCTAGCGAGATGAGTGTCTCTGTCTCGGGTATTCATCCTCACTCGCCCGTCCACTTCCACTGGGCGTTCCGATGTAGCAGGTAATCTCTCGACTCGATGCTCTTCCGGATGCCGTAGAAGCCGCCCAGCGGCCACACCCTGGTCATCCAATGCTGCTGTTTCTTCTTCACGGCTACCTCTTGGTCAACATGCACCTTATCCCACACGCTCGGCAGGTTCGCGGCCTTGTACTTCTTCCGCAGGGCATCGTACCACTCTCGGCCCCCGTACATCTTCCAGAACTCGTCTTCATCATAATACGTGTGCGCATACAACCACTTCATCCCGCCCAGCTCCCGCACCTTCGCTTCCAGCTCCCGGTTCACCCGCACAAACTCCCTCGGTTCAGCCGGCCCCCAGCCCCAGACTCCGACATTCAGCATGTGTCCTGGCTCTTGCACCTCCACGCCCTTCGGGACGGTCGTAAACGGATGGAACGTCGGCAGCGTAGGCCGTTTTAGGGGGCAAAGCCATAGCGGCCAGATTCCTAACTCACGACCAGTGTATTCCACGAATTGTGGGGTTGTTTCAAACGGCATGGCGACATCCTGCACAATAAAACGTGCGCTTTCCCCTGATGCGTGGAGGGCTCGGTACAACATGCGGGTATGCAGGAAGTCATCTAGGAATTGCCTCGTCCAGCGGGTGAAGGGCACAAAGCGGAAGTATTGGAAGGCCGCTCGGCCAACCCAGAAGCCGCCCCGGTCGTAGCGGAAGAGGTACTCGGCTAGGGGGACGGTGTTGCTGACTGGGAGGGAGGGGGAGGATAGTTTGGAGGTGAGGTGGGAGGCGTGGAGGTAGAACCAGGGGTCGGAGGGGGCAGAAAAGGTTTGGAGAGGGGCAGAACAAGGGGAGGGGGGTTCGTTCGTTAATGTACCGGTGATGATTGCTCCGTGGGTAGGGGAAAACTGAATGCCGTCTATGTAGTCGTTTTCCGGCTGACGCATTTGCTCCCGGATGAGGGAGACGCTTTCTTCGATGGAGTGCGTGCGGTGATATCTGACGTGGACGAACTTCTTTGCTTCCATGAGGCGGAGTTTCAGGAGGGTGGTTACGCCGAGGGTGCCGACCGCGCCGGCCGCACCGCGGAAGAGGTCCCCCGTTTTGGGGTCGTCGCGGCTAGTTTGGATGACTTCGCCGTCGGCGAGGAGCATCTCAGCTCCCAAGACCGTCTCGTCAAAAAAGCCTTCTCTGAAACTGCTGCTTTCTCCGGCTGTGCCCGCGAACCCGCCCCCGGCGGTGATGCCGGGGAATTCCATTACCACGGGCGGGACCAGGCCATGGGGGAGGGTGGCTTCTACCAGGCGGTCCATGGGCACATTGGGTTCGACCAGGGCGATGCGCTTGTCGCGGTCGATGGAGATGACGTTGCGTAGGGCGGAGATGTCGAGGACGGGGGAGTTGTGTGGCCGTGGGCGCGTGCTGTTGGTCGAGCCGTGGTGGATGCGGTAAGGGATGCCGGCGGCGTAGAAGCCGCGGGCGGCGGTTGACAGGGCGGAGATGGCCGCGCGATGTTTTTCCATTTTCTTGTTATTTTTTGTTACTTTCAGAAGAACATATGTACACTCAGTATTAAAAGAATGACATGTTGGGGGTTAAGGGGGAAATAGGGGCGAGTACAGTAAGAATGAGCGGGTGAGTGAAGTGAAGTTGAGGTTCGTGATGAAATTTTGGTGGGTCCACTTCGGGATGTGAGCTTGGCAGAGACTCATGGGTAAAGATGGAGATGAACAATCCAGACGAAGTGTGAGATTAGGACTACACCAGTAGAATGGATAAGTCTATATACACTTAAACATGAGTCTACCACAGGAATATAGAAATATGGACTCAGAAAACGCTCATATGGTAGGTTAACTAAGCCAACCCTTTTTCATCCTCACCATCTCACTCAATGCCCCCCTCGCTCCTCACAGCTTCGCCCCAACAAATCCCGCCTCCCTTACAGTCCTCCACACCCGTTCCCTAACCTCCTCCTCCTCAAAAGGATTCACCTCCTCCGGCTTTAACACCTCTTCCTGCAAGCTCTTAGCCTTAACCCTCACAAACCTCGTCCCGACCCCATTCCCCCCTTGTTCCCCCACAGCCTTGATGAACCCTGCCCATTTCTCCAAACATCTCTTTCCTTCCTTTAGATAGGGAAATATCAGCGCAAAACAGTGCGGCATCCCCTCATACTCCTCAAACACCACCGTCTCAACCCCATCGCGCCAAAGCTTTTGGGCAGTGTACCGGTCCTCGTCGGTGAGCAGTTCCCAGCCGGCGCAGATATAGACGGGGGGTGCGCCGGCCCAGGATGTGGCGAGGACGGGGGAGACGAGGGGGTGGGTGATTAGGGCGTCAGGCGTGTAGACGTGCTTACGGGGAGGATTAGTTGGCCAAATGGCGCAGGGAGGGCGGCGCGCATTGGTGACGGCTTGTTGGGCAGGCGTGGGGAGGTAATCATAGGCGGCATTGGCGGTGCAGGAGGGGAGGGAGTCTGGGGATGTTAACCTTTGTTTAAACTTCATATAGAGATGTGAGATATACGAGAGGAAGAACTTACGGGTCAGGTCCATCCAGGGCGAGCTGACGGCTACGCCGGCGGGGAGGGGGATATCGCGGGCTTCGCCGTGCCATTGTATCTTGTGGCCGATGCGGTTCAGGTAGAGGATAAGTTGGAGAAGAACCATGGAGAGGTTACCGCCAGCGCTGAACACTGTTAATTTTAATCTAACCTCACATCTCACTTGCAAACTCACCTGTCGCCAGCAAACACGATATTCTCTGCCTTCACCTGCTCATGAAACGCCCCCTCGGGCGGATACAACAACGCCAAATACGACACCAACGCATCCATCAGCGCTGCAGGAAACGCACTCTGTGGCGCAAGCCTGTATCTCACCGAGTAGACCCTGCCCCCCGTCAACTTAGCTAGTGTCTTCGTCGTAGGCCGATGTGTCGCCGGATCCAGCATGCAGTACGCTCCTCCATGAAAGTAGAGCACCGTAACCGGACTCTTCACATCCTTCATCATCGCCTCGTACAACCCCTTCTCCCCCAGCTCTTTGGGTAGCTTTTCTCCTCGGGCAGCATTGACCCTGTACCCCGTCCACTCCGCCTCAACGGCTACCGGCTCAGGAATGTCATAACCCGCCCTGGGAATTTTGGGGTCCCATAGCCCATCGATGCCCCTCTTAATCGCCTCCTTCAGTTCCTCCACCTCCGGCGGAACCGGGCAGGCATAGGTAGCAACCCAGATGTGTCCCCTCGGCGCCGGGGCGCGAGAGGCCAGTTTCTGGGTCGTGCTCACGGATTGGGGTTTGGCAGGGCTGATGAAGGAGCGGATGACGGCGAGGGCCAGCTCTGTTCGGAGGTCGAGGTATTTTGAGGGTGGGGAGAGGCGAAGGCAGTGAAGGATTGCCACCCAAAGGAGGAGGGGAGCTTGTGGGAGGAGGGTGAGGAGCACAGAGTTGGAGCTGCCAGAACCGCTTTTTGGCTTGGATTTGCCGGTCCCTGATGAAGGGCTAGGGACTGGCGATGCAGTCTCGGTGACGGTGATGGGCTTTTCGGTTGTTGCCATTTGTTTGGGCGTCAGAACGGGATTGAAGAAAAAGACTGGGTGGAAGTAGAGATCCTGTGGATGATGAGTTTTAGACTAAAGACGTCGAGTAGTATCAAGATCACATGTGTCTGTCCATTAGAAAAAGAACTGCCGAACAGAACAACAATCTTTCCTCCCGCCCTTTTTATACTTTGCTTATTCCCATGCCTAGCTAGCTATCAGTCCTGCCATTCTTTCAGCCCAAAGCCATCAAAGACTTGACCTTCATCGATCCACTCCGCCCTAGGCCGGCTACAGACTCGGATGAGCACGTTGACACTCGACGCGAAGCCGTCAAATCCGCCAATCCCCAATTCATCACAAAGTTGCGAATGCGCATGCACAAAAGTGGACACGGGTGGGTGAGCCGAGGGTATGGGTGTAGTGTCTTGCTTGCCAAGCCCCGGGTCTGGCCAATGAGCACACGAGCACTCGCAAGCTTTCCATCTTTTGGGTTAGGGAGATTTACTAGCCACAGTTATTGGGGCTGGGTATGTGGCTTGACTTAAGCAATAACCATGTTCGAAGACGGTAATGCTTGAGATGGCGACGGGTTGGTGATATTACTGCATAAAACTCGCTCACTGTTGAAATTGATTAGTGAAATTGAGGGTAGAACTAAAAAAGCAATTGAAAAGCAAAAGTAAGGACAAATGCAAAACATACAACACGGGGGATTCCCCAGTCGTCACCGACCTGAGTACTAACCCCGCCCTCAGTGGCTTGTCTATGGGAGAGCGGACGGGATCCCGAATTTTCCACTGGGTATGGTCGTATGTATTCGAGGGATGCAGATTAGGACCTGATATAGTCGTGAGTGGAGGAGAGGCAGATTGCCTTCAGAGGCTTAATTTCGGTGTTTGGATTCTCAGATCTATCTCAGTTGGCCAGAAATTAAAGTTTATTCCCTAATCTATGTGATCGCGTTGGCACATTGTGCGACTTAGGCCACTGTTTGAACTCGCAGATTATGTGATAATCATCTTATTTCCCATCATCTAGAGTTCATCTTCTCAGCAAGAACAGGAGAGTCGAGCCGTATTGTGGGTTTTCGTAGCCCAGTGCCTGCTCTTCAAGCGTGTGCAAAGGTTGCGATGAACCTTTGATCAAGAGGTGATGGTCTAGGTAGTGGTGCCCTTGGGAAGAGCTCAATCAACAACAGCTTTGGGATCATGAAGTTGACCAAGGAACTGACCGGAAGCTGGGTAACAGAGTGGCCGCCTATACTATGAGTGATAGCCTGGGGGTTAACTCCAATTGCCTGCCGCATCCATAGCTGAGTCACCGCCGTGGAGGGAGATTTCTCTGCGGTGTCTGCAGTCTGCAAGACAATCACGGGGTTGTCAGCAATAAAGCAACCAATCATCCAGAGCCACCAGCTGATATCAGGCCATGCAATCTGCCAGTTAATTCTTTAGAACAATGAACACATCCATGATACTATGTTATTAAGCACATTGTTATCTCTGGACCTGCACCAGCCAACTGTAGTCAAGCCAAGCCCTCGTGTCCCTAAGGTACCATATACTATGGGTGTAGGTCAACTGCAAAGCAAAGAGGAAAGAGGCAGGTCACACAACCTCCTGAAAGTACTGTACAGCACACAAACACCCATCCTTCCTAAAAATACCATACACATCCATTTGCAATTCCATATCAATCGTGCATGCAACCAACCCTGTTCTTTTCATGAACTCCTAACACATGTCCATGCATGTTATTGTCAGCTCTCTTAACTCTCAACTCCCACAGTCCGAAATGCCAGATCCTCAATTAGTTGCTGCTGCTACCACTGCTCTCCGAACCGCTCTCGTGCGCAGTCTGACTCTCAGCCTTGCTGCTCGTAGACGAGGGGCCCTTCTCACCGTTGTTCGGGTTCGACCACGACGATGACCCGCCCGACAACCTGTTAGCCGTGGTGCTGCTGCCGGCAGTGCTACTACTCTTATTGGAAGCAGCCAGCTGCCAAGCAGGTATCGAGGCACGAGGGGGGAGACCAGAGCTGAAGGGCGAGAAGCGATTGGTGAGGAGCGGGTCAGCCGCAGCAGAAGCCTCCTTGCTCTCCGTAGCGGGAGCGGTCTCAACGGAGGCGGCGGCGGCGGCGGCGGCGGCGGGAGTAGTAGCGGAGGAAGTAGCACCGTTAACCAAAGACGAGGCGACAGAAGGAGGACGAGGGATGGCAGTGGCAGTCGGGACCGCGGCGGCAGCGGCAGGGGTCTGCATGCGCTGAGTGAGCAAGGTCTTGAGAGACTTGAGCTCGGCGTTGACCTCGCGCAGACGCTGGTCGGTCAGGTCCTTCTGGTTGTTGAGGGCACGCGGGATCACATTGTCCTTGAGATTCTGGAGTTCTTCACGCAGGCGGCGAGTCTCATCTGTCCGCCACTTGTTGTTGCTCTGCAGATCCTTGATCACGGTGTCGAGAGTCGAGAGTTGGTTGTCCAGCTTCTCGGTGCGCGCCTGTTCGGCCGCCTTGAGCTCCTCTGTGTCCTTGGCCAGCTGATCGACCAGGGCGAAGGCTTTCTCGAACTGCTCGTCGATCGCACGCTTGTCTTGCTCCAAACGCTCGGGGGTCGGGGGAGCAATCAGAGGGTAGATGTAGCGCTGTTTTGAGGTTAGGCTCTGAATCCATATATACATGAGTGTTGCTCGAGGACCTACCTTGCCAAGCTGGTACAGGCCATAGCTGACGCCGCTAACCACTGTAGCCATGATGAACCAGTCACGCCAGTCTCTCCTAGGAGGCTGGTCCGGCGGTTGCTGCCATCCATACGGCGGGTAGGAGGGGGGATACTGGCCATAATAGGCCGAAGGCTGCCCAGGAGCGACAGGCGGCTGACCAAACGCTGGGACAGGGGGCGTCACGCCAGCGCGTGCGAGCGCAGCATTAATCTCTTCTTGAGTGAGGTTCTTCGCCTGCAGAAATGCGATCTTCTTTTCAGTCGGTGACGCAGCGACACTAGGGTCTTTGAGGACTGCACAGAGGGTTAGCAAGCTGATCAACAGTGTTTATCCCTGAGAGGGAGAAGGAAAACAAGACAACGTACACTGCGCCGCCGAGGCGACCAGATCCTCGCGGATAGCCATTCCTCACGAGGTTACTCTATGGCTCTACAAGCAAAGTTGTGATGGAAGTCGACAGCCGGCAGAGGACAATACACAGGTTGCGATGGTGGCAGACTTGAAGTTGGGAAAGGAAGAGAGGCTGTTGCTTCGGTCGACAAGAACCGAGGTTCGCGGCCGACCGCCGTTACCCTGCCACAGATCCACAGGCACGCTCTCAGGGACCCACCCTGGCTCGCTGGATGCGGCTGACAGGGGTCAAATCCACGGATTTGGACAGCCGTGTCACGTGTTGCTCAGTGTTTTGCTAAGCTTCCTAGGCGCCCAACTGGGGCTATGGGTCGCGAGAGTCAAGACCCACATTTATCCGTTTGGGAAAATCGATTGACCGTCGACACCGCCCCGCGCTGTTTACCTGCTTGTTTACCAACGCCACAGCAACGGCTGTTGTTGGCTGGCGTAATTAGTTACATCGCGCTCTGTAATTTTGGTTTTTTTGTATGTGGTCCACGCCGTTTTGCTGGGCTCGTCTAGAAACATTGCATCAACAACGATTCGCTAGATCTTGCTGATTGTCTGCGGCGCAATCGAGCGACATCAACCAAGGACGCCATGTCAAAGGACAGCGGGCAGTGGAGTGTCCGACGACCCAGGGAGGTTCGTGCGATTATCAGTCTTTCCAATCACTACGATCCCTGCTCAGATATATGCGATATCAGAAACAACTGATTTAACCATCTCCAGACCCTAGGCGGACTCGGCTTCAACTCAGGAATTCCACACCCGAACTCAGCCATGAAGCGAACCAGCACGATCGGCGCCGCCGGCCCCTCGCACGCCCGCACCATCTCCGGGTCGCGCCCCTCGCTGATGCCGCGCCCGAGCCAACCGCTCTTTAAGCGAAGCTCCTCGTCCGGCGACGTCACCAGCTCCATTGGCCTGGCCTCCGCCAAGCGCGCCTCCATCTACAGCGCCAACACGCCCGCCGCTCTACGAGCAGGATTGTCGTCGTCTGCCGCTGATGCCG